>Ga0307477_10000118_pt1 | contig 116059 bp, 114 predicted proteins | sample atmos_gasesECM2C_FD_203316 | JGI IMG/M metagenome (GOLD analysis project Ga0307477, IMG submission 203316) | Hardwood forest soil microbial communities from Morgan-Monroe State Forest, Indiana, United States - atmos_gasesECM2C_515 | ecosystem: Environmental > Terrestrial > Soil > Temperate... | reverse complement strand
GTTTGTGCACCGGCGATATAGGACGCAAGACCGTGCATGACCGGGGAGATGGCGGGGACCTTCTTAGTCAAGACGTCCTATAGCTCTTCGATGACCTCGGTACCGCCTTGGCATTCGTGCCAGGCAGGCATCCAAGCGCTGTGCCTGCCGTCGCCGCCGGCAACGACGATGAGAAAGTCACTCGCCCGCGCGACGATGGGCACCGTGGCGTTCGGGTCGCTCACGTCGACCCACAACGGCCAGCGCTCCGTACCGTTGTACACCCGATTCATCAACGCGCGGAGCGGCATGCGCGCATGCTCGTGCAGGTAGGTCTGAACGTCGAACCGCGTGAAGCCGGCTTTCGCGATCTCGGCGGCGTGTTCGGGTCCTAAAACGACGATGACCGGAGTAAGATTCGTTCCGGACTGATTGTAGATCGGGCTCCCGGTCACGCGCATCGAAGCCGCCAGCGTCTGAAGCACCCCGAGGCCGGTATCTTGCGTGCCTTCGCACACCGGATAGATGCCTCGCACCGCGACCGCCGTGACGGTACTGACCTCGAGCGGATGACCGAGCCAAACGCGCAGCGGTTCCCAGGGCGTTCGCGCCTCGTTCTCCGCAAAGCAGAAGGAGATCTTGCCGGGCCAGGCTTGCGTGGATTTATCTTGTCCGCCGGGTTTCGCGCCTCCCAAGTTGCGCATCGTCAAACGAACCGCGCGGCCGATGGTGGCGTTCGCCCGGTAGTTTCCGGCAAAACACGAATCGGCCGCGTTGATCTTTAGTTTTTGCGCGATGGGTCCGCTGACGATGATGACGGGCGCCGCACCGCCCGTCGTGCAGGTGGTCGAGCCGACGTGAAATTGCGGCTGAAGAAGCACTTTGATCGCCGCGAGCACGACCGGAAAGTATTCGGGGCGGCAGCCGGCCATGACGGCGTTCGTTGCAACTTTCTCAACCGTCACCGGATTGTTGGCGGGTTGCATTCGTCCGAGCATCGCTTCGGCATCCGCTCGGGAATAGGCGAGCATAGCCGCGACCAACTCTTCGGTCGGCGGAATGACCGGAAGCCCGTCGGTCCATCCCTTCTCTTCCAAGAAATCATTCGCTGCCACGAAATCCGAAGGGATCTCTTCGCGGCTGCTGCGGAGTTTGGAAGCCGAAGGCGTCACGCTTGGAGTGCCGCCGCAACCGACGCGACCGCTCCCTCAGCCATCTTTTGGACCTCCGCAGCGTTCCGGCTTGCCAGCGGATGCTGGACGACGACCAGCGGATGGTTCGGCAGACCGAGATCGCTCAGCCGAAAATCGCCGGCGCTCTTGAACGCGGTCGTAATGATCGTCACCGCCGGACGCTGGTGTTTTTCGAATTCGACGCTGTCGTGGAGACCCCACGACGTGCAGCCCCCTCAATCGGCGACGCCGTGAATGAGCGCGTCACACGAGCTGACCAGACGCCGAACGACGTCGGGGGGAATGGGCACCGACGCATGCGGCTTGCGGTAGTGTTCGAAATCGGCGACCCCGTAGTTTGCTCGAAGCAGCCGCTCGAGTTCTCCCAGAAACGCGGCGGCCATGTGCTTGGTATTGTCGACGATCCCGATCTTCTTCCCAGCGAGCGAAGGCAAACGTTGCGCCGGCTCGAGTTGGGTGCGAAGCTGTTCGCCGGCGGGATTGATGATGATCATACTGTTGCTCCTCGTCGTGTGAGATATGCGGCGGCCGAGGCGGCCGCGAGGTTCCCGTCGGCGATGGCGTCGACCAGCAGGCCGCCGCAACCGGCACGGACCGCTCCGGCTGCGAACACGCCGCGCCAGGTCGTCTGCAGAGAATCGCCGGTGATGATTCGATTGCCGGCATCGCGAGTTATGTCCCGCGGAACGTACGCGACGTTTGGTTCCAACCCGACGTAGGCGAAGACGGCGCCGCAATGGAGTGTCTCGAGCCGATCGTCCCGTGTGTTGCGCAGCACGACCTTGTCGACCTGATCGTCGCCTCGAATCTCCTCGACCACACTATTCCAGCGAGTGCGCACGTTCTCGCGCGCGCCGATCGCCTCAATGAAATTCGCGCGTCCCGAGTACGCCGAGCCGCGGTGCACGAGATAGACCTGCCGGCAGTATCGCGAAAGGACGAGCGCCTCTTGCAGCGCCGAATCACCGCCTCCGACGACCACGACGTCTTGGCCGGCATACAGCGGCCCGTCGCAATCGGCGCAACTCGCAACGCCACGGTATTCGAACTCCGCTTCGCCGGGGATTCCGAGCCGCCTCAGCCTGGCGCCTGAGGCGAGGATAACCGAACGCGCGACATGCCGGCTTTCGGCGCAGACGACATCGTACGCGTCGTTATGTGGCTCGATCGAGACGACCGTCTCGGCGACGCTCGTCATCCCCGCCGCGACGGCGTCCGTCATCAGTTCGGAAGCGAAATCGATGCCCGAGGAAGATGCTCCCGGGGCGTGCGGGTCCAGCTCGTTGACGTTGACGACGAGCCCTCCGAACATGAGCGCTTCGATGCACGCAGTTCTGAGGCCGAGACTCGACGTCGCTCGTCCGGCGGTTAACCCCGCGACACCGGCGCCGACGACGATGACGTCCAAGCTTTCTTCCACGGCTCCTTCGTTTCGGCGCGGCAGTAGTAATGCATGCTGCTCCAAAAGTGGGGCATGTCGAAAGTATCACGCTACGCTTCCGGGGTAGATGCTGCGCGAGATGAACCTAAAGGTGGAAGATGCGATCGAACAGGCCGAGTCGGTCGGCGGCGCGGCTTCCTGGGCGATTCTCCGCCGGCCGTGGACGATCGCCGTCGATCGGATCGTCGGATGGCTGGTCGAGCCGCTGGCCTGCCTCCTGATCGTGATCGACGTGATCGTTCTCGCCGCCGGCGTCTTCTTTCGTTACGTGCTTCACGCTGCGTTGATCTGGAGCGACGAACTCGCGCTCATTCTTTTCTTGTGGTTTTCGATGTTCGGCGCGGTCGCCGCCATGCGCCGCGGAACGCACATGCGGCTTTCGCTCGTCGCGCAGAAGGCAGGCCCGGAGAAAGCGAAATGGTTCGACGCGATTGCCTCCGTCGTCGTCGCGCTGTTCTGCTTGGAAATGATCGTCGCGAGCAAACAGGTCTTCATCGTCGAACTCAACCAGCTGACGCCGGCGCTGATGCTCCCGCGCTCCTGGCTCGTCGCGCCGGTCATCATCGCGATGGCGCTCTTGCTGGTGCTGGCCATCGTGCGCTTGATCGATTCCGATCCGAAAATCGTGGGTGTCGTCCTCGCATCCGCAATCGCGCTCAGCCTCATCGCGTTTTTGGGTCGCGGCGTCTTTACCGGCCTGGGAAACTTCAACCTGATCGTGTTCTTCGTCGTCCTTGTGGGCGCGCTGGTTGCGATCGGGGTCCCGATCGCGTTTTGCTTCGGATTCGCGACGCTGAGTTTTCTCGCGCTGACGACAACGATTCCATTGCCGGTCGTCGTCGAGCGGATGGACGGAGGGATTTCCAACGAGGTCCTGATCGCGGTCCCCCTCTTCGTTTTACTCGGCGGGTTTATGACGGGCGCGGGGATCGGCGCACGTCTCGTGCAGGCAATAGCCGGCGTCGTCGGACACCTGCGCGGCGGACTGAACGTCGTCTTGATCTTCGCGATGTATCTCGTCTCGGGGATCTCGGGATCGAAGACTGCGGACATGGCGGCCATTGCACCGGTGCTCTTTCCGGAGATGCGCCGCCGAGGGATCCCGCGCGGCGAACTGGTGGCGCTGCTTAACGCCTCGGTCTCCATGTCGGAGACGATCCCGCCGGCTCTTATCCTGATCATCGTCGGCTCGGTGACCGGCGTCTCGATCGCCTCTCTGTTCACGGCCGGGCTCATGCCGGCGGCGGTCGCGGCAGTCTTCCTCCTGGTGGTCACGCTTTTGCGTGCCCGCAACGATCGCGTCGAACTCGCGCCGCGCCCCCGGTTCGGCCTCGTCCTGAAGTATTTTTGGATCGCGATTCCGAGCTTCGTCCTGCCGTTCTTGATCCGATTTCTCGTGCTGGGCGGCATCGCGACGGCCACCGAAGTGAGCGCCGCGGGCATCGTCTACACGATCTTCGTCGGCGTGCTCGTCTACCGCGAACTGAACTGGCGCCGCATGTATTCGGCGCTGCGCGAGACCGTCGTTCTCACCGGCGCGATCATGCTGATCATCGCAACCGCGACGGCGATGACCTGGGCGCTGACGCAATCCGGCTTCGCCGACCAACTCGCCGGCGCGATCGCAAGGGCGCCGGGCGGAGCCGGGATGTTCTTAGCGCTTTCGTGCGTGCTCTTTATCGTGCTTGGTTCGGCTCTCGAAGGAATCCCCGCGATCGTTTTGTTCGGCCCGATACTCTATCCGCTGGCGAAGGCGAACGGTATCGACGAGGTCCAGTACGCGATCGTGAGCATTCTCGCGATGGGCATCGGGTTGCACTCGCCGCCCGTCGGGATCGGATACTATATCGCGTGCACGATCGGCAAAGCCCCGCCCGATGAAGCGATGACCCGCACCTGGCCGAACATGGCGCCGATTCTATTGGCGCTGATCTTTGTGGCCGCCATCCCCTGGCTCACCTTGGGTTTTCTTCCAAAGACGCATTAGCGTTCCACGTCGCCGCGTCGCCGCACGGAAGCGAATGAAGATGGCTGCCATTTTGAGCGGAGCGCAGTTCATGTCACGCTGAGCGAACCGAGCGCTGTTCATGTCACGCTGAGCGAAGCGAGCGCTGTTCATGTCACGCTGAGCGAAGCGAGCGCAGCGAGCGAAGTCGAAGCGCCAATGGTACATCGACACCCCAGGGACATTAGCCGTATGGTTCGAGCCAGGGCGTGCTGCTGCGGTACCGTTTTTCGAAAGCATCGATCGTGCCGGCGAGAGCGAGCGTGAAATCGATGTCGTCCAATCCGTTCAACAGGCAGCGTTTGCGATACGAATCGATTTCAAAGCCGATCGAGATTCCGTCGGGGCCGCTCACGCGCTGCGTTTCCAAATCGACGCGCATCTGACTTCCCGGAGCCTGTTGGAGCTGAAGGCGCCAAGCGGCTGCCTGCGCGGGCGAAACCACGATCGGCAACAGCCCGTTCTGGTAGCTGTTGTTCGAGAAGATGTCGCCGAAGCTGGGCGCGATGGCCACCCGAAAGCCATAATCGTACAGGGCCCAGACCGCGTGCTCTCGCGAGGAGCCACAACCGAAATTCCGATCGGCCACGATAATTCGAGCGGCACGGTATGCTTGGCGGTTCAGGGGAAACTCGTCGATCTCAGACCCGTTCTGGTTGAAACGGAGATCGTGAAAGAGATATTTCGCCAGGCCGTCCTTTCGGGATTTGAGCAAGAACCGGGCGGGCAAGATCTGATCGGTGTCGACGTTGGAGACGCCGAACGGCAGCGCGACGGCGTCGAGCGAGCTAAACTTTTCCAACGACCGCTCCCTCAACCAACTCGCGAACGTCGACGAGCTTACCGCTGACGGCAACCGCCGCTGCCATCGCGGGGCTCATGAGATGCGTTCGAGCGCCGGGGCCCTGCCTGCCGATAAAGTTGCGGTTGGACGTCGAGGCACAACGCTCTCGAGGCGCCACGAGATCGCCGTTCATGGCGACGCACATCGAACAGCCGGCTTCGCCCCATTCGAAACCGGCATCCTTGAAGATTCGATCGAGGCCTTCGGCCTCAGCTTGACGTTTCACCGTGCCGGAGCCTGGGACGACCAGCGACGGAATTACGGCGCGTCGATTCGAAACGACCTTCGACGCGGCGCGCAAATCCTCGATTCGGCTGTTGGTGCACGATCCGATGAAGACCCGATCGAACGCGAGCTCGGCGAGCGGCATCCCGGCCTCGAGTCCCATGTAATCGAGGGCGCGCTGCATGTTCGAGCGACGTTCCGGATCGGAGACGCCGGCTGGATTCGGGACAGAGCCGGTAACCGGCACGGCATCTTCGGGACTCGTGCCCCACGTGACCATCGGCTCGACGCGGGCCGCGTCGAGCGCGACTTCATGGTCGAAGATCGCATCGGGATCGGAGGGCAGCGTGCGCCAGTATGCGACCGCTTGCTCCCAGTTCTCACCGCGCGGAGCGAACGGCCGGCCTTTGAGGTAGGCGTAGATCGTCTCGTCGGGCGCAATCATGCCGAATTTCGCGCCCGCCTCGATCGACATGTTGCAGATCGTCAGTCTCCCCTCCGGGGAGAGATCGCGAATCGTCGAGCCCGCGTATTCGATGGCATAGCCGCTCGCGCCGGCCGCCGAGATCGTGGCGATGATCGTCAGGATGATATCTTTGGCGACGACTCCCGGATGAAGCGGGCCGTCAATCGTAATGCGCATCCTTTTCGGCTTGTGCTGCCAAAGCGTTTGCGTCGCTAAGACGTGCGTGCCCTCGGACGCGCCGATTCCAAAGGCGAGAGCGCCGAAGGCGCCATGCGTGGCGGTGTGACTGTCACCGCAAACGAGCGTGAGCCCGGGCAGCGTGATACCTTGCTCCGGCCCGATAACGTGAACGATACCCTGACGCGGATCGTCCAGGCCGAAAAGGGTAAACCCCTCGGCCTCGGCGTTTGCGGAGAGGCTTTCAACCATCGCGCGGCGTTCGGGTTGGTCGATGGCGGCGACGTCGCGAGTGGTCGAGGGCGCGTAGTGATCGGGAGTGCCGAAGACGCAATCCGGCCGCCGAACCCGCAGACCCTTGTCCTGCAAGACCTTGAACGACCGACGCGATCCTTCGTGGACGAGAAGGCGATCGATGAAGAGAAGGGTCGCCCCGTCTTCGCGTTCCGAGATCGCGTGGCGCGACCAAATCTTGTCGAAGAGGGTCGTTGGTTGCCGCATCCGTTGTTTCTGTTCTGTTAGGCGGAGCTGAGCGCCTCGCCGCCGGCGCGAGCGTCGATCGCCATCACCTCCGCGAGACCGAGGATTTCGAAGACGTCGCGCGGGCTCAAGCCGCCGGAGAACTCGAGATCGGAGCCCGTTTCCTTGAACGCCGTTGCCGCACGTTTCATTGCGACGATCGCCGCGCGTGAAAGCGCTCCCGGCCAGATAGCAAGTTTGAAGCCGAGTTCGCGAACTTCGTTCACTCGTAGATTGGGCGTTCGGCCGTTCGCCGCGATGTTCAACAGCATCGGTCCGGGCGCGCGCTCGATGATGCGCTTGATTTCATCGAGCGATTCCGGCGCTTCAAAGAAACCGACGTCGGCGCCGGCGTCGAAAGCGTGGTCGATTCGTGTCATCGCATCGTCGAAGCCGTTGACGGCGCGCGCGTCGGTGCGCGCGATGATGACGAAATCGGGATCGTACCGCTCGCGAGTCGCCGCCCCTATCCGCTGCACGAAATCCTCGACCGAAGCGACTTCCTTCCCCTCGAGATGCCCGCAGCGCTTCGGAAAGGTTTGATCCTCGATGTGGATTGCGGCAACGCCGGCTTGCTCGAACAAGTGAACGGTTCGCGCGACGTTCGCCGGCCCTCCGAAGCCGGTGTCGGCGTCGGCGATGACGGGAACGTCGGAGACGCCGGCGATGTTTCGGGCGTTTTCCACCATCTCGCTCAACGTGATCAGCGCGAGGTCGGGTAAGCCCAGCCGGCTTCCGGTCGTTCCGGCGCCCGACATATAGAGTGCCGGAAACCCGACCGCGTTCGCGATCCGGGTCGAGTAGCCGTCGTACACCCCCGGCGCCCAAACGAGGGGTTCGCTCTGCATGAGTTCGCGCAGACGTTTGGCAGCGTTGGAGATCATCTTTCAGGTGTAGTCCGCCCTGCCTCAATCTCCTGGGCATGAGGTCGCCGCCGAAGACCTTTGGGTTATTCTAACGAATGAGGCGGCGCCGGCCGAGCGAAGCGCGGTCAGAATCTGAGAAGTGGAGAACGATGCCGAACGCAGAGCGGCCCAAAGCGAAGGGCGGACTTCAATATCATCTTCACACGCGTGAGCGTGATTTGGCGCCGTTGTGCCTGCTCGTCGGCGCGTCCGGACGAGCCGAATTGGTGAGCAAGCATCTCGAGAACGCGAAGCGCTTTCAGAATCCTAACCGCGCCGAGATGCTTTCCTTCACAGGAACGTTTCAGAAACAGCCGGTCTCAGTCGTGACGACGGGGATGGGTGCAGCGTCGCTCGGCATCGTGGTCAACGAGGCCCTTCGCAGTGGAGCTCGCATCTTCGTCCGGGTCGGTTCGTGCGGATCTCTGATAAGAGAATCCAAACCGGGAGACGTTATTATTCCGAGCGGGGCGATCCGGCGCGACGGCGTCTCCGAGACGTGGGCGCCGATCGAGTACCCTGCGCTGCCCGACTACCGCGTGTTCGATGCGCTGGTACGAGCCGCCGGCGAACTGACTCCGCCCGGAACGTTTTATACCGGTATCGAGTGCACGACGGCCGATTTCAGCGCTCAGCAGGGCCGACACGACGCTTTCGGTTTCATCTCTCCGTCCGCGCAAGCGAAGCACGAGGAGACGATTCATCTCGGCGTTGCCTGCTATTCCATGGAGACGGCGGCTCTTTTCGTGTTTGGTTCGGCCAACGCGAAGGTCCCCACGGGCGCGATACACGCGATTTACGCCAACCGGATGACGAACAATTTTCAACCCGTGGGCGACGAGCTGGCCGTAAAGATCGCGCTGCGAGCGCTCGTGTCGCTCGCCTCGGATCCAACGCTGGACGACTACCTAACGCGCCGCCTGCCGAAAAACATCAAACAAACGTAACGGTCCTCACCCTTACACGCGCCGCGCCCGACCAATATCGGCAAGGCAACTGCGGCAATGGGATCCCGCGGCAGACGCAAGCGTGCGGCGCGCTCGTCCAACTCGGAAGGACCGAGTACTGGACCTTGATGCCGGAAGCGGCCGGCGTGATCCATTGCTTGGCGACGATTGTTCGCTTGATTATAGTTATCATAATGTGATAACCTACTGGAGCCGACCGTGGCGGATCGAGCCGACGCAGGGCTTGAGGTTTTGCTCGCCTTGGATGGGCAGGCGCTTGTCCTGGACGCGAAAGGTGACTACTGGGCCAAGTTCATTGTTAAACGTGTGCCGGCAACTCCGGGCAAGCCTCACGGTTTGGATTATTCGCTAACCCTGCATGGACCGTACGGCGAAAGGCTTGTTGGCTTTGATAATGCTCATTCCGTTGGGAAGTCGAAAAGAGGCGAGCCTCAGGACCACATGCATCGGATTGACAAGGTTCTCCCTTATGAGTATCGGGACGCCGGCAGCTTGCTCGAAGCATTTTGGATCGAAGTTGTCGCCACGATGAGGAAGAGAGGATTCTATGAGGACGCTTAACGTCGGCATTGCTAGTTTCGAAGAGATGAAAGCGCGCACTTTAGCGATCGCGCGCGGTGATCTCGCACCCCGAGCTGACGACCCGAAGATCTGGTTTACGTCAACAGAATCCTTCGCGAAGGTTCTATCGGCGAAGAACCGCGAGTTACTGCGGGTAATTGCTGAAAGAACTCCGGAGTCTCTCGAGAGGCTTGCGACTTTGACCCACCGTGCAAAGTCTAATCTATCGCGCACGCTGAAGAAGATGGAAGCACTTGGTCTGGTGGAACTAAGACGGGGAGAGCGTGGCCGGGTCGTACCGAGAATGGTGGCTGACTCAGTGACGCTCAATTTGTCTTTGAAACCTGAGAGTGCGGGGAAAAAGCGACCGGCGGTTTGACTATCGGCGTTACGCGCCGCGGGCCGCACGCAAGCCTGCTACGTTGTCACGCAGAGCGCAGCGAGCGCAGCGAGCGAAGTCGAAGCGCCAACGGGACTCGGAGCCCCGGTGGCTCTTCGATATCTCCGCGCCTTCGGCGCTTCGCTCAGGGTGACAAGTTTTTCAATGCGACAGGGCCAGCCGTTGCAGCAAGCCCTCGCGCGTGATGAATCCTTCGAGCGCGCCGGTCTCGTCGATGATCGGGAGCTGATGGTAACCGCTCTGCGCGAGCAAACTCAATGCCTGCATCGGATCGCTCGCGGGCGTAACGCTCTTGATCTTCTCGACCGGCGTCATCAGGGTGGACACAGGCGCGTCGGGCGAACTCGCGTGGGCGCGAGCGAGATCAGAGAGCGTCACGATGCCTGAGAGCCGCCCATCGGTGCCGACCACCGCCGCAGCGCGCTGTCCGCTGCGCAGCAACGCCTCGGTCGCGTCGCGCGCACTGACGTCCGGCGCGAGCGGCGCGGGTGCTGCGGTCGCGATATCGCTCGCCGTGTGCCCGCGCAGCGCCGAGCTGAGTTCGGATTGATACGCCTCCGCCCGCGCGCCCTGGTACAGGAACCATCCGATGAACGCGATCCACAGCCCGTTGAAGAAACCGAGCGTGAACGATGTGAGTATGCCGAGGCCCACCATGAACAGCGCGATGGCCTGACCGATCGCGGCTGCGACCTGGGTCGCACGCCGGCGATCGCCGGTTGCGCGCCAGATCAGCGAGTGCAGCACCTTCCCTCCGTCGAGCGGATACGCCGGCACGAGATTGAAGATCGCGAGCACCCCGTTCGCCCAAGAGAGATAACCGGCAGCCAGACCGATCGCCGGATACCCGATGAACGCCTGCGCGATGAAGTAAAACAGCACCGAGATCAGCGCGCTCGCGAGGGGTCCGACAAACGCAATCCATCCCTCGCCCGTAGCGCTATCGAAATCGCCGCCGATCTGCGAAATGCCGCCGAAGATGAACAAGGTGATGCGCGTGACCTGCAGCCCGCGCATGCGCGCCACGATCGAGTGTGCCAACTCATGCGCGAGCACGCTCGCGAAGAAGAAGAGCGCCGTGACGATCCCGACGACGGCGCGGTCGCCTGAGGACAAGTCGGCCGACCGGAGGGGCCCGACGTCGCTGCTCAGCATCCATGCGACGAGCACGAAGATCAGGAACCAGCTCGGGTCGATGTAGATGTCGATGCCGAGGATGCGAGCGACGCGCATGTTTACGCCACGAAGTGACAGCGCGACGCCGGCGTCCGCGTGTCCATGTTGCGGCCGCGGTTGATGTGGTCGTCGATTTCGGCCACCGAGCCGATCATCCGCGCGTAGAGAAAGATCGTGAAGGCCGCGGTTTCGAGCGTGCTCCCCGAGATCGTACCGCTGCGATACGGCCGCCACAGCATCTTGAGCAGCAGCGCTGCGATGACGGCGTCGATGTTGACGCAATAGACCGTCCGCGAAACCCCGCTGTCGAACAGCGTCTGAACCAGTGCGTGGTAGTACGAGTGGAAGACGTTGTACTCGCCGCGCCGTTCGAACAGCTCCCGCACGTACACTTCGCGCGGATCGAAATTCACGGCCTTGTCTTTGAACACGGGATGATTGACCCCGGGGATCTTCGCGATCTCCAAACTCCCGGCGGTCTTCTTTTCCGACTTGTATTCCGCATAGGTCGCTACGGAACGCGAAGCCAGCGCTTGCAGGTCGATGCCGTGGTCCGCATCCGCCGGATCGTCGAGCCCGGTATCGCGGAACTGATCGATTAAAAACGCGATTCCCTCGTAGCCGTTTCCGCCGTGCGTGTAACCGGAGTGGGTGAGAAACCCGATCATCGCTTTGTTGAGTTGCACGCGATCGGGCGCCTCGGGACCGTCCGCCGAAACCGCGCCCTTTGCGCCTTGCGCCGAGATCGTACCGGGCCCGTTGGTGAGCAGCAGTCCGACCAGCAACTGGAGAGCGAACAAATTGCTCGGCTCCCCCTCCTCGCCGAACAGTGCGATGTACGCGATCTCCGTGAGCGAGCGCGAACCGAGGATCTCCGCCGTCGGCAACCCGCAGAAACTCTCCGGCGCGTGCCGGTTCGCGTCGACCGACGCGCCGACGAGCGTTCCCAGGAGCCGGATCCACCACGGCATGAGTTCGGCGCTCAAGCGCGAGATGCGCTTGTGCGCGAGCGGGCCCCAGGCGAGCGTCGCGCAGATCGCGCCGAGCACCGCGTCACTGCTCGCATGTCCCGGCAGGCTCTCGACATATCTAAGGAAAGCCGACGTCGCGCCCCTCGCGCGCAAACCGGCCAGCATCGCCTCGGCCTTCGGGTCGGGGTGCTCGCTCTGCAACGCTGACTGCAACTCGCCTCCGCGCGCGCCGTCACCCTCGCCGCCGCGTGCACCGTCATCGCCGGCGCGTCGCCCGGACACGATCGATGCGAGGTCAAACGTCTCATCGTACGCATCGCGTAGCCCCGCTGCGGCGAACGCATCGATCAGGAGCTTCGTCGCGTGACGGGCGCCCGCAACGCGTTTCGGCCCGATGATGCTGGCGGCCGCCGCCAGCACGGCGTTCGGCGCATTGCCCGCTTCGCGCGCCGCCTGCGCCGCCGCCAAAGCGGGGTCTCCGTAAAGATTCACCTCGGCACCGATCGCAACGTTGAGCAGTGCGGCATCCTTCGGCGTTCCGTACTCGTGCAGCAGCGCCAACCCGACGTTGTCCTCGAGCGAATGTTGCGCGGCCTCGAGCATGGTGACGCCGTACAAGCTGGTGACCTGCGTCTTGACGTCCATCTGCGACGCGCCCGACGTGTCTTTCATCGTTTGCCGCGGGTACGCCGCCCCGATCTGGCGGTTGAGCGCCTCGATCTGCCTGTCGTATGGAGCCAGCGCGACCACGACCGGAATGTCGAGTTCGCGCGGTACCGACACGTCTTGATTCGAACCGAACCAGGGCTTGAGCGCCAAGCTGCCTTCGGGCTCGAAATCAGGGAGCGTCGCGTTGGCTTGCATCACCGCCGTGAGGGCGAGCGGAATGTGCGCAACGTTGGTCACGACCGCTCCGCGCGCGGAGAAAACAGGATCGGCAGGCGTGAAGATTCCGTCGACCCCGAATTTTTCCATGAACCAACGTTCTTTGGCCGCCGCATCGTCGTCGCCGCCCGACATCGCGCCGGCGTGGCCGACCGCGCGCGTGAGCTTCCCTTTCCAGCGTCCGACGACGCACGCAACCACCGGTTTGGTGAACTGCGCTTCCAGTTCGTAAAACCCACCCGGCTCGACGTACAGCACCGCGGCTTTGCTGCGCGCGTCGTTCGCCAGCGCGAAGGCGAACTCGGGCGCCGCATAGTGGATGTAGACGTCCTTGCCGCTCGAGATCGACGTCGTCGTCCCCCAGCCCCGCATCCGCAAGTAGGCGGCGATCGTCGTTGTAAAGTTGCCCGAGTTCGAGAAGATCGCGATCGAACCGCGCCGCAACGCCTCGCGCGGATTGTCGCCGCCGAGCGCGCCCCCGATCCGAACTTCGTTCCAAGCATCGGCCACGCCCAAACTGTTGGCGCCGAAGATGTCGATGTGGTTCTGCTGACCCATCGCCCGGATTTCGCGCGAATCGTGAACCGACAGCTTCTCGGTGACGATGAAGATCTTTTTCAAATCCGGATTGACGCGGACTAACTCGGCCACGCCGTCGCGCGCGGCCGCCGGCGGCAGGTAGACGACCCCGCAGTTGAAGCGGTGTCCGTCGTCGAGTCCTTCGCGCACGTTGTTGTACACCGGAATCGGCCCGATCGGCGTCTCGAGTACCTGCCCGCGCCGTCCCGGCGACGTGCCGAAGACGACGTTGCCGCCCGAATACGCGTGACCGACCGGCGTCACGTCGCTCGACTCTCCCCCCAGAATGTTCAGCACGCACACCCGATCGTCGCGGGTCGCGACTTGCGTCAGCGAACTGACGCCGACGAAGTACTTGAAGTCGCCGACGCCGGCGCGCGCGATCATGCCGTCACCAGCGGCGCGCCGCTCAGCCGAGAAGTCAGCGATTCACGCCCGCCGGCCTTCATCCAGTGGTCGGCGGCTTGCGCGAACGTGATGACCTCGCTCATGTCGGAATCGAAGCCGAAGATCCGATACGGTAAACCGAGCGACTCGAGCGTGTCGCGCATCGCGCCCATCCCGCGCACCAGATTCGGCCCGCCGCGCCCGATCACGACGTAGAGCGGCGTCGGCCCGTGCGTGCTGAAATACTCGCGCAGCGCATCGGCCATCGCGCGGAAGGTTTCGAAGATGTCGGTGTTGTTCGATTTGCCGCCGATGATGAACAGCACGTTCGCTTGTTTCAGATAATACTTGAAGCAGATGCGCGCGACTTCGCGCATCTTTTCGTAGGGCGGGTTGCCGCCGAAATCCGACGAGATGATCGCATCGTCGCCGAGCAACTCGGTCACCAGCGAATTCGCGCCGCCCCCGAAGATCGCCGGCAGGATCGTGCCGCTCGAGTTGATCACGAAGACGTCGCTCTGGCCTTGATAGGTGCGCAGCTGGTTGATTTCTTGCTCGAATTCCGACGAATCCGCGGCGAACAGAGAAGCCGACAAGTCGAGCCGCTGCCAGCGCGGGTCATCCCGATCGAAGCCGCACTTGAAGTCGCACGCGACCGCCGTCAAGCGTCCCTGACGCCCCGGACGCATGCGAATGGGATTGAGCTCGAGCGTCGTCATCCCGAAGTTGTGGTACAGCTCCCAAAGCTTCGGCAGGTTTTGCACGAGCGGCGAGATCAGTTGCTTCGGCGCGTTCAGTTCGGAGAGCGCGTTGGCGACGACAAAAGCTTTCAATCCCGTCAAGGGATCGAAGGGAATCTGCGCGACCAGGCCGCGGTCGATCTCTTCGATGTCCATGCCCCCGTGGGCCGACAGCGTCATCGCCGGGGCGCGAAAGCGCGTCGAGTCGGAGATCGAGAAGTAGACCTCGTATTCCGCCGGAACGGCGCCTTCGTACGTTACGCCGTTGGCCTTTGCGACGGTCGAGCCGACGCGGTGCTCGGCGAAATAGAGCCGTTCTTTTTCATTGAGCGCGGTCCGGAGATCGGAGGCGCGACCGAGCAGACCGGCCTTGCCTTTCTTGCCGATCCCGCCTTTGAAGATCGGCTTGATGAAGATCGATCCGTGGCGTTCGATGAGGGCCTTGATCTGTTCGTCGCTTGCGTCGGGTCCGAGCACTTCGGCGGTCTCAAAGCCCGCGAACTGCAACAGGCGCGAGCCGTAGAGCATACCCGTGACCTGCATTTGTAGACGCTCCTCGCGCACATCGCCCTAGGTGAGCTGGTGCCCCTCTGGGTCGGGACACTAGTGCTAAGGCGTCCTGCGGCTTTTTCCTGCGACCGCCGCGCTTTCTCAGGCCGCACGAAAGCGCGTCGCCTCTCCACCTGGCTCGAGCCGGTCCTGCAGGCCTTGATGCGGCGCGAGCTTGTCGTGAATCGAGAGAGCGCAGCTCTTGCATAAACCGAACGTTGGGATTATACTCAAATGGGAACGATTCGCGGCCACGGAGTGCTCCTGAGAGTCAACCCTCGGGACCATCCCAGGGCGCAGATTCCGCACGTACACGCTTGGGTCGGGAACGGAGAGGTCGTCATCGAGCTCTTGCACGACGGCTCGGTCAGATTGTCGGAGCAGCATCCTATCCCAATTCGTGGGAACGTGAAGCGTAGCGACGTGAAGAAGGCTCTTCTGGAAGCGGCTCGATGCTACTTTATGCTGATAGCGGAATTCGAAAGGCAACTATGAAATCCGAACAACGTACCGCTGCAAGGATAACAACGACCGACGCCGAGATCGATGCGTCAATTGCTAAGGCGCGCGCGAATGATCGATCCAGGACAAAGATTGTCGCCGCTCGGTATTGTCCTGCGCCGGACGTGGTCGCGTTGCGCCTAAGCACGGGCGCGCGCATCGAGGTACCCCGTAAAGCAATTCTTCGAATGCGGCGCGTGCGCGCAAAGGATTTGTCTCGCGCCGAGATTGGGCCCGCAGGTGCAACGATTTGGTTTCAGCCGGCCGACATCGGCTTGGAGTTGGACGAACTGCTTCTCGCCGCGGCTGGTGCCGGCGTGCTTCGGACCACCGGAGCGCGTGCGATGGGCGCGATTTCCAGTACGAAAAAGGCCACGGCCGCGAGGCTGAACGGCAAGCGAGGGGGACGGCCTCGGAAATAGTGTCTTGCGCGCTCAGCGCGCGGGCGTAACTGCGGATTCATGCAGATCAAGACGGGCCTGGCGGCGACCCTACTTGACATCGCCAACAGTTAACGCTATGGTTATATAACCCTATGGTTAATTATCCGGATCTCGATGCAGTCTTCGGCGCCCTCTCCGACCCCACGCGCCGGCGCATCCTCGAGAAACTTGCCCGCCGCCCACTGACCGTCGGCGAAATCGCGGCGTCGTTCTCGATCTCGCAGCCCGGCATATCCAGGCACGTGCGCGTGCTCGAAGATTCCGGACTGCTCAGACGCGAGGTGGACGGTCGCTTCCACCGCTGCACGCTTGCTCCCGAACCCATGGCGGCCGCATCGGCCTGGATCGACAAGCAGCGCACCTTCTGGAACGCAACGCTCGACCGTCTGGGCACGTACCTCAACGACTCTTCGTCAGGAAAGAAGCGAAAATGAGCAAAGCAACGATAGTCCCGGCACTCATCCTCAAGCGAATTTACGATGCGCCGCCGGAGCGCGTCTACGCGGCCTGGACCGAGCCGCAAACGCTCGCGAAATTCCTCGGCCCCGGCTCGGTCAAAGCCCTCGAGATCGAGACCGACGTCCGCGTCGGCGGCAGTTATAGCCTGGTCATGGTGAAGGACGACGGCGAACGCTTACCCGTGCGCGGAGTGTATCGCGAAGTGCAGCCCGCGAAGCGTCTCTCGATGACGTGGCGCTGGGAAGAAGACAATCCGGCCGACGAATACGACACGCTGCTCAGCCTCGATTTCATCGATCTGGGCGGAAAGACCGAGCTGATCCTCAAGCACGAGCAGTTTGCGAGCGCGGAGTCCCGTTCGAATCACGAGCAGGGCTGGACCCCGATTCTCGAACAGCTCGTCGCCGTACTCTAGCGTCGCTCCCGATGCGGACGTGCGCTTGGCTTCGGTCGAGCGCGCGTTCCTGTCCCGCTGAGTGGTACATAGCGCAGCGTCGCCACCCGGAAGCTGCGCAGCGGCGCCACCTCGAAGCGCCGCCGCATCCGGGGCGCTCATCTGGCGGTCTAACCCTACGAAACGTGACTGAGACTTTTCACCCACTGGTCCGCGACTGGTTTGACGCGCGCTTCGCCAAGCCGACCGAGCCTCAGGTCCAAGCCTGGCCGCTGATTCGCGCCGGCCAGGACGTGCTGGTTTCGGCTCCGACCGGCTCCGGCAAGACGTTGGCGGCTTTCCTGATCTGCCTCGACGACCTGATACAGCGCGCGGCGGCGGGCCGGCTGGCCGACGAGACGCTAGTCGTCTATGTCTCGCCGCTCAAAGCCCTGACCAACGACGTCCGCAAGAACCTCGAGCTTCCGCTGGCGGAGCTCCTCACAAGAGCCGTCGAAGCGCGGATCCCGCTCGACACGATCCGCACCGCGGTTCGCACCGGCGACACCACGCCGGCGCAGCGACAGCAGATGCTCCGCAAACCGCCGCACGTATTTGTCACCACGCCCGAATCGCTCTTCATTCTACTCACCGCCGAAAAGTCGCGAGCGCTCTTCACGAACGTGAAGACCGTCGTCGTCGACGAGATTCACGCGATGGCCAACAGCAAGCGCGGCTCGCACCTCGCGCTGACCCTCGCGCGGCTCGACGACCTGGTCGTCGCAAACGGCGGACGTAAGCCGCAGCGCATCGGCCTCTCGGCGACGGTTCGCCCGCTCGAGCCCGTCGCCGCCTTCCTGAGTCCAAAAGCGAAAATCATCGACGTCGGCAGCCGCCGCGAGATGGGACTGGCGGTAAAAGTCCCCAGCGACGAACTCGGCGCCGTCGCGAGCAACGAGATGTGGGGTGAGATCTACGAAACGCTGGCCAACCTCATCCGAGAGAATCGTACGACGCTCGTCTTCGTTCCGACCCGCCGCATGAGCGAACGGGTCGCCTTCGCGCTCACCGAGTTGCTCGGCGAAGGCCAGGTCATGCCGCATCACGGCAGCCTCGCTCGCGAAGCGCGCTTCGAGGCCGAGAATCGCCTCAAAGCCGGCGAACTGCGCGCGGTTGTCGCCACCGCCTCACTCGAACTCGGCATCGACATCGGCACGATCGATCTCGTCGTGCAGCTGGGCAGCCCGCGCTCGATCGCGACCGGCCTGCAGCGCATCGGCCGCTCCGGGCATTGGGTCGGCGCCCTCCCGCAAGGCAAGATCTTCGCGACCACGCGTGACGAATTGCTCGAGTGCGCGGCGCTGGTTCGCAGCATGCGCGGCGGCGCCATCGACGCACTGACGATCCCGAACGCTCCGCTCGACATTCTGGCGCAGCAGATCGTGGCAGCCTGCGCGACGCGCGATTGGGACGCCTCCGAGCTTTACGCCCTCGCCAGCGAAGCGTATCCGTACCGTGACTTGCCACGAAGCGATTTCGACGAAGTCGTCTCGATGCTCGCCGACGGTATCGCCACCGCGCGTGGCCGCAGCGGCACGTTCTTGCACTACGATCGCGTCAACGGCATCCTGCGCGCTCGGCGCGGCGCACGCATGTCGGCCATCACCTGCGGCGGCGCGATCCCCGACGTCGCAAATTATCGCGTCATCGCCGAACCCGATGGTCATCTCGTCGGCACGCTCGACGAAGATTTCGCCATCGAAAGCATGGCCGGCGACATCTTTTTGCTCGGCACGAATTCCTGGAAGATCCGCCGCGTCGAAGCCGGCGCCGTAAGAGTAGAAGACGCCCACGGCGCCCCGCCGACGATTCCGTTCTGGAACGGCGAAGGACTGGGTCGCACGATCGAACTCTCGCACGAAGTTTCGGCGTTGCGGAAAGACATCGACGAACGTTCCGACGACGCCGCAATCGAACTCCTGACGAGCGCTTGCGGCCTCGATCGCTCCGGCGCCGAACAGGCCGTGGCCTACGTGCGCTCCGGCAAGGCCGCGCTCGGCGTCGTCCCGACCGTCGAGACGATCGTCGCCGAGCGCTTCTTCGACGAGGGCGGCGGGATGCAACTCATTCTGCATACGCCCTTCGGCGCGCGCATCAACCGCGCGTGGGGCCTCGCACTACGCAAGCGCTTCTGCGTGACGTTCAACTTCGAACTGCAATCGGCCGCGACCGACAACGGCATCGTGATCTCGCTCGCCGAGCAGCACGCCTTCCCGCTCGAAGCGGTCTTCGAATACGTCAAATCCCAGAGCGTCGAGTCGGTACTCACGCAAGCGCTGCTGCCGGCGCCCATGTTCGAAGCCCGCTGGCGCTGGAATACCATGCGCTCGCTGGCGATTCTGCGCATGCGCGGCGGCCGAAAGGTTGCGCCGCAACTCCTGCGCATGCGCGCCGACGATCTGCTTGCATCGGTTTTCCCCGACCAAGTCGCCTGCGCCGAAAATCTGAGCGGACCGATTCGCATCCCCGACCACGTGCTCGTGCGCGAAACGATCGACAACTGTCTGCACGAAGCGATGGATCTCGACGGATTGCTCGAGGTCTTGCGCGGCGTCGAGAACGGGACGATTCGCACGGTCGCGGTCGATACGCCCGAGCCATCGACTTTCAGCCACGAGATCCTCAACGCCAATCCGTACGCTTTCCTCGACGACGCCCCGTTGGAAGAGCGTCGCGCTCGAGCGGTGCAATTACGCCGCGGCACGCGGGTCGACTTCGACGGCGCGGGAATCGTCGATCCGGCGGCGATCGCCGAAGTCGCTCAAGAATCGTGGCCGGTCGTGCGCGATGCCGAAGAGCTGCACGATGCGCTCGCAACGCTGATCGTCGTCCCGCCGATGGAAGCCTGGCGCCCCTGGTTCGACGAGCTCGTCGCCCAAAACCGCGCCACCGCACTCGAAGTCCCGTCGGCGCTTCGACAGGCTCAGCGTGACAATACTGTCATCCTGAGCGAAGCGAGCGCAGCGAGCGAAGTCGAAGGACCAACGGAACTCGACGTCCCGTCGGCGCTTCGACAAGCTCAGCGTGACAAGACCACGCTCTGGACGTGCGCCGAGCGGCTCGAGCTTGCGCGCGGCGTGTATCCGAACGCAACCCTGCAACCCGAGATCGCTGCGGTCGCCGGAATGCCGATGCCCGAATTCCCCGACGACGGGCTGACCGAAATCGTGCGCGGCTGGCTGGAGTGCAGCGGCCCGGTCACGGTGCCCGAGCTGGCGCAAACGTTGGCGGTCGAAGAAGAAGGCGTCGCTGCGGCGATGCTCCGGCTCGAAACCCAAGGACAAGTTCTGCGCGGCCGCTTCCGTGGTCGAGACGAAGAAGAGTGGTGCAACCGGCGCGTGCTCGCGCGCATCCATCGCTTGACGATCGGCCGGCTGCGGCGCGAAATCGAGCCGGTCACCACCGGCGACTACGCGCGCTTCCTTTACCGCTGGCAACACGTCGCTCCGGCGTCGCGCTTGCACGGTATCGACGGAACGTTGCAAGTCATTCGTCAGCTGGCCGGCTACGAGATTCCCGCGGCGGCCTGGGAGATGCAAATTCTCCCCAAGCGCGTCGCCGGATATAAGCCCGAGTATTTGGATCGGCTCTGCTACTCCGGCGAAGTGATGTGGGGCCGGCTGTCGCCGCATCCGGCGTTGTTGCCGAGCGAAGAAGAGCGCAAGCGCTTCGTGCGGCCGACCAAACTCGCCCCGATCTCGCTCTTCCCGCGCGCCGAGGCGCACGAGCTCATCGTACGCACGCCCGAAGAACCCGAGGGCCTTTCGCACGCCGCGCGCGACGTGCTCGCTGAGATCGAGCGGCGCGGCGCGCCCTTCTTCGTCGAGATCATGCGCGGAGCGAAGCGTCTCCCCGCCGAGGTCGAGGAAGGGTTGTGGCAGCTCGTCGCGGCCGGTCTCGTTACGGCCGACGGATTCGACGCGCTACGCTCGCTGATCGACGCCAAGCGCCGTCTCGGTGAAAAGGGCCGGCGCGCGCGTCCACGCTCGTCGGGCGGACGCTGGACGCGAATGGTCGCGGAAACCGATCGCCTCGATCCCGAATCCTTCGCGCGACGATTGCTCGCGCGCTGGGGCGTCGTCTTTCGCGACATCGTTGCGCGGGAATCGATTGCGCCGCGCTGGCGCGACGTCCTGATGGCGCTGCGCCGCATGGAGGCGCGCGGCGAAATTCGCGGCGGTCGCTTTATCGCCGCGATCGTCGGCGATCAGTTTGCGCTGCCCGACGCCATCGACGCGCTCCGCGCCGTCCGCCGCGAGGGCGGCGACGAACCGCTCGTCGAGATCTCGGGCTACGATCCGCTGGCGATCGTCAACGCGTTCTTACCGGAACCTCGCGTCACGGAACTCTCGGCAATAGGCTAGGCCGCTCGCTCCCCCTCCTCGGCCCACGCGGGAACAAAGGAGGGCGAGCGTGCGTTGACAATTCAAGTGCGCGAGCGCAGACTCGAGCATCAGCTTTGGAAAAGGAGCGATCGCATGATTATCTTTCGCAGGCTAGTGTTAGGTGTCGCCATTTCGTTGGCTTCATCGGGAACCGTATTCGCAGCTCAAGTCGATTTTTACAAACCAAGCTCGGCGTTGAACTTCACGAAAATCACGCTCGCCGACGGCGTGACGCTGTACTGTCGCAAAGCCGGCGGCGAACAAGAGGTTTTCATGTTGAATGGCGACGGAAAATACGTGCACGTCGCGCCCGGCTCGTACAAACAGAAGGGCGGGAACGTTTTCGTCGTCGGAAAGAACGGTTTCGTCGCTCCGGGCTCCTTTGTCATGTTGAACCCCCAGCCGCTTCCGCCGAAGAGTATGGGCGGCCCCTAGCCCACCGGCAAAAACTAAGCCCCAACCTGCGTAACGGAGGCGCGGAGGCGGGTTCGTGGTAGAGTATGGCATGGCAGTAGGTCTCGATCTCTTGCATCGCGACTTGCTATCAGGTGCGAGCGAAGCGCTTCAAATCGATCCGGAGAAGTTATTTTAAGGTCGAGCGCGATCCGAAAAATCGTCACCTGCATTGCTGCGATGGGTTTCCTCTTCCTGGATGCTCCGACAGGGGCTGAGACCACCGGGATCGCCTACGATTCCGTCACGAAGCTCGGCACCAGCATCGACCCAGCGACCTACACGCCGGCAAGGTTTGACATCGATTTTCAGGCCGCTCTGACTCAAATCGCGAGCGGGACGATTGCCGGGTCGGAGAACCGCGGTCGCGGTACCGCTATCCGCTCGTATATTACTCCAACCAAGCAGCGAACCGACTATCCGGAAAGTAAAACGGCGGCGATCGTCGATTGCGATGCGCGCACGATCACGATCTTGGATCTGACGGCCAAAACGTATATCATCCGCTCGTTCGACGCGCCGTTTCCGGAGTTTTCCGAGGCCGCGTCTTTGGGCGACGGTAGTCCTGCTCTCGCTAATCGGGCCTACTCGCTCACGATCGCCACTCGTGCACTCGGAACCAAACGTATTGAAGGCATCGATGCGCCTGGCTATGAGGTGGTCTCGCGGTTTATGAGCACGCCCCCGGGCGGAACCGCGGGGATCGGCAGTACTGGGGTGACGACTCGTTATTACTCCAAAGCTTCGATACCTAGATCGAAGTGTCCGAAATTCCAAGTCGAAGGCGACGGTCGCCAGTTCTATCTCTGGCATTCGTCGTCGCTACTTTCTTCGCGCTACGATAGTAGGTATGAAAACGCGCGCAATCCAAACATTACCAGCGCCGGGCCGAAACTTCCGGATCGACTACCGCTCCTCGAACTGATCCGGCTGGCGTACAACGTTTCGAGCGTTACCACGCCGCCCACAGGTTACGTCGTCAGTGAAGACGGGCACATTCGCGCGATTCTCAGCAGTGACCCGATCTTCAAAATTCCGCCAGACTTCAAGCCGGCCTATTCTGGGGCGGCCACCGCCACCGTCGCGCGCGCGGCGAAACCAGCGACGGCAGGAATCGCGTACGACACGCTCACGAAGTCGACAGTCGCGGTCGCAGTCGAACTCAACGCGTTTACCGCTGCAGCGTTCGATGCTGACTTTCATGCCGCAGCGCAGCCTCTTCCGCCGGCTTTCGAGCATGTGACGCACACGTACCTCGCCGCGACGAAGCAGAGAACGGATGTCCTCGACAAAAAGTACGCGTCGATCCTCGATTGCGAAACACGCACCGTCACAGCACTCGACTTGGCAAAAAGAACCTACAGCGTTAAATCGCTGGAATCGGTTGCCGCAGAATTCGCGCCCTTCATCGCACAAGCGACAAACGATGTTTCGTTGCGGGCGAGCCTCAACAATCGGTCGTTAGGGACACGCCGCGTTGGCGGCCTCGTTACGCCCTCGTACGAGACGACGCTCACGCAAACTCTGAAAACACTGCCTTCGCCGCCCGCCCCGTCATTTTCAGCAAAAATGGAAACGGTGGCGACGCGCTACTACTCGAACATCAACACTCCTAGATTGACTTGTCCCGGGTCGTTCAGGGACTCGGCGCCGATCGTGTTGTCGCCTGAGCTTGCGTTGGCGTCGGCAGTAATTTTGGAGCCGAATTTTGACGGCGCTGCAGAACAGGCCGGCGGCGAACCACGGGGGGTTCGCCTACCGGATCGCCTGGCGTCCCTCATCGTCGTGCGCATTACGGGGGAGCTTCCGGGTGGTGTACCGGGAAACCACAATGTCTTTGTCATCGAAGTCGGTCATATTCGGCCGATTTCCAGCGACGATCCGATTTTCGCAATCCCGCCGGACTTCAAACCGCTTTAGCTCATATCTCCGCCCTTGACTAATATAACTTAGTCCATTAGACTAGAGGCGTGAAACGCTCCAATATTCACGACGCCAAGACGCACTTCTCGGCGCTGATCGCCGACGTGCAGGCCGGCGAGGAGATCGTTATCGCCAAAGCCGGGGTGCCTGTAGCACGCCTCGTCCCAATCGATGTACCGTCCGGCAAGCGAACGCTGGGACGAGACGCAGGGTTGCCGTTTAGGATCGATCCGGACTTCGACGAGTACGTGCCCGAAGAGTTTGACGAGTATCTGAAGTGAATTTGCTGCTAGACACGCACGTGTGGCTCTGGATGGAGCTTGTACCCAAGCGCCTGGGCCCGAAGACGCGCAAGATATTGGAGAATACTTCGAACGACCTCGCGTTCTCGGTCGCTAGTGCCTGGGAGATCATCTTAAAAAGCGCTCGCGGCAGACTCGAACTGCCGATGGAAGCCTCGGAATACATTCGGACCCGCCTCAAACGTTCTGGCACCGCGGCTCTTCCAATCGCCCTCGAGCACGTGCTTGCGGTAGCGTCGTTAGATGAGCGTCATAAAGACCCGTTCGATCGGTTAATTCTGGCGCAAGCCTTGGTGGAAAGTCGCACTTTAGTAACCGCCGATCGCCGTCTCCTCGACTATCCCGTACTGACAACGAACGCCCGTACCTAACTTGAAAGCAGGCCGGCTTCACATCGCTCGCATAAGGCAACGGCCGTGACGGCATTTCTTTTATCGCTGCCGGCGTCGGCGCTGCTCGTGCTTTTCATGGGTGGAAGTGCGGCGCTCGGAGTCACGATCCACTTGCTTTTCCGGCGCCTGAGCATCTTTCGGCCATTGCATTCGCACCTAAACGATCGCGGCGAACTCGTCGGTTACGCCTTTGGTGCGGCTGGGGTCATCTACGCCGTGGTGCTCGCCTTCGTCGTCGTGAGCGGGTGGGAACAATCTGACCACACGGCCGAAACCTCGCTGCTGGAGCGCAGTTACCTCAGCGACATCTTTGAAGCCGTCGACGGATATCCCGCACAAATGACGACGATCGCAAACAAGATCAAGCGGCAAACCAGGCTCTACGCAGATGCGATGACCGGCGAATGGACGGAAATGGGCGCTAACCAGCAATTAGTCCAGCGCACCGCGCTGAAGATCGGCCCCGATCAGAACTGCGAGAGGTCGACGTTTACGAATTCGGCGGCGGCAAGTCTTGCGGCGCGTTGCTTACGCTACTTTGTGACTCAAATCTCGCCCACGACCTTGAAGGAACAAACGATCTATGCCGAGACGCTGCGGCTGCTCGCGGGCTTTCAAGAGAACCGCCAGCATCGGCGTTATCGCTTCTCGCAGCATCTGCTCCCGATCATGTGGCTGTCACTCGCCATCGGTGGAGTGATCATGGTCGTGTTCGTCGCAATGCTCTCGGTCAAAGACTCATTCGGCGAATTGGTTATCACCGCGGGCCTGTGTGCAATGATCGGTATGATGCTGGCGCTCACCATGGTTTTCGATCACCCTTTTAACGAAATGGCGAGCGGGGAACGCTCCCAGTGGGCCGCCTTGTCACGAAATTTCGCCCGGTTGTGCACGCAACTAGATCTCTCAACCGGCAAGCGCCGCCTTAAGCCGAACGGCGAATTCGTCGATCTCTGCCGCTAAACGAGTGAAGGCGGTGGGTCGGCTGTCGAGTAGAATAGCGTCCTAAGCCCGAGTCCGCGCCGGAGCGGTCGAACGCACGAGGAGCAGAACCCAAGGCCTTCGGTTATTTTCTGCACATCGCAAAATCGGTGTAGCTACCCGCAATCAACTCCGAGCGAGCAGCCGGCGGCTTCGATCCTTACAACCGAAAGCTCCGCCGTCCGCCGGTGGCCGCTCGACCGGTGGCGAAGTGCAGATCTGTCCAGGACTTAGAAGCTGACGGAGTTTCGATATGCACAGGAGACTCTTTATTCTTGGCACCGGGGCTGTGGCGTTCGCCGCGTGGCCCGAACGAGCACTGAGCCAAAAGATCACATTTTATGCGGATCTGAAGAACGGGCAATTCGGCGCCGATCTAAGCGGCATCGATTTCAAAGGCGTGCAAAAAGCGCTGCACCCCGACGGCCTCAAAGGCACGTCGCTCGAGGTCGCCAACGCCGCGCCGGCTGGAACAGGCGCGGTGGTTCTCAGCAATCTGCCGACCGTTTCGACGCAAGGCGTCCCCGGAAGCGTCGGCGATCCCGGCTCATGCGAAGCGCAGTCGTTCGGTTATTGTTTGGGTGCGTATACCGCGGCGCGCAATCCGAACGGCAGCCGGAAGTGGAGCGCGGCCGACCCCAACAATCAGCCCAGCGTCGCGTGGCTCTATCACTGGCAACACGTCGACCGCGGGTCGAAAGCCTGCCCCAGCGGTTCGGGGGCGGTTCCCTACGCTCAGAAACTCGTCGCCACCGGAGCACCGAGCAACGCGAAATATCCGTACAATCCGAGCGACTCGCCAAAGGTCGGGGTTATCTGCTCGTATATCAATGGAATCGACGTGAGCGACCCGGGGCCCGATGCGGCCCGGCTCGTCGTCGGTTCCTACAAAGGCTACACGAATATCCAGAACCACGAATCCCAGTACCTCGATACGTTCCAAGCCCTCATCCGCAACGGACACGCGATCGCCTTCACGGGACTCGTCCCCAACCAGTACTGTGTCGAGCGACCGCCGCTCAACCGCGGCGCGTTCACCGCGCCGAAAGGCTTCATCAAGGGTTCGGGTCACGGTCAGACCATCGTCGGCTACGACGATTCCAAAGGACCGCACGGCGCGTTTCTCGTTCAGAACAGTTTTGGTCCCGGATGGAATCCCGGTCCGTCGAGCGACCCCGGCCATAACGGCAGAATCTGGTTCGGGTACGGCGCGTGGTTCAAGAGCCAGCAATTCGCGCTCATCATGTTTCCGAACAATAACCAACCTCCCACCGGCACGAAGCTGATTTCCAGCGCGAGCGCTGCTCCCAGTTTGTATCTGCGCGAAGGCAAGCGTTACACGCAAGGCGGCAACGCCTACTTGAATCTGATTCTCCACGCGACCGACGGTCTGACGCTCAACCAGATCACCGTTACCGGCCCCAAAGGCCTGGCCGCGACTCAGACGCTAAACGAAGTGATTCGATTCGGCTACGCGTACGTCAAACGCAAGCCGCCCTTCCAGCCTGGCAAGTATTCCGTGAAGCTGACGGGCAAGACGAAGGCCGGCCAATCCGTCACGTACACCGGCGAGTTCGAAGTATCTTAGCTGAACCTGCCTTCGTAACGATCGAGTTGTCGCGCGCCGAGCGCTACTTCGTGATCGTGCCCGCCTTCGGATCGGCGTAAAACGTGATCGTCTTGCTGATCGTGCCACCGACGACGTTGCACGGTCCCCAACCGGGTGCCGCGTCGTTTCCGACGCCGATCGTTACCCTGACGGTCTGCTTGTCGTTGCTGTACATGCTCCACCACGGCGCGGTCAGACCTTGAGCAAAGAAGTGTAACTGATCAGTCGGTATTGCCGGCTTCCCGTTCATGATGTCGCCCTCGGAGGCGATGTCGTTCTTGCCGCCACCGGTGAAGATGACTGAATACGCGCACTGACCGCTCGGTGACGTTCCCATGACGGTCGGGATGACTTGCAAGAACGCGCGATTGTGGGCCGGCGAGAAAATGCTCGTGCAGTTTTCGCAGAACTCATCCATCCCCGCCGCATCGGCCATGTTGAAATGGTAGCCGAAGCCGACGAGCTTGAGTCCGGTCACCCAGCCGGCCTGAGGATAGAACCTGATCTTCGCGATCTCGGCCTTGCCCAGGCATGCCTGCGGATCCCCGCCGGGCGTGTTGTACGGGATGACGCGGACGCGATATTCGCCTGGCGTCGGAACAACGCCGACGTCCCATATTTTGAATATGTAGGAGCTTATCGTGTTGGTGACTTTGCCGGTCGAGATATTTTGCAGTTCGACCGTGTACCCACATCGTGTCGGTTCGAAGCCGCCGGTGTTCGGGATATTACCCGAAACGTCGACCTGAAAATTTTCGCCCGCATAGAAGACGTTCGAGTTCGGCCGCGCGATATGTCCCGGTCCTGAAGCGGCGACCGCTTGCACCAGCTTGATCGCCGGTTGATCCGTTTGCGGCGCAGGTGTAGCTTGCGTCAAGACCGGCCCGAGTGCCGCGCCGGCATTCGCCGCGCTGCCGAGAAGCGGCGTAATCGCCGCCAGCGAGAGCGCCGACGAAGAATGTCTGCGGCAACCGTATTGCACGTTCCGATCGGAAGACTGGAACTTGTCATAGCCGGTCGGGCAGCCGTACGGGGGAATCGGTACCGCGCCGCCGGCCTGAAATAAACAACCAAACTCGCCGTCGTCGGCCGTCTGATAGTATTCCCGCACCAGCGGACATGCCGGCCGCGGAATCACGACAAATGCGTCCTTCACGTGGCCGCTACAGCCGGATGGTGCGCCGTTGACGTCGATTTCATCGGCCGTCGCGAGGTACTCGCCGGCATCCGGGAACGCCGCGTTAAAATGATAGGGAAGTTGGCTGACCGTGCTGTGACCCACGTCGGTCCCCTGGCGGCTGACTCCCTCGGTGTACCTGCATACTCCAAAGTTCTTGCCGCTGACGTCGAAGCCGATCGTCTGATTGACCGCCGCCACCTTCGCGCCGGCTTTGATCGCAATCAGTTTTCCGGTTTCGGGCGTCACCGAAAACGACAACGCAAAATACCCGTTACAGGTCCATGCGGCTCCCTGACCGGGGTCGACTGCCTGCACGAGGACCGCATATGGACCCACACTCCCCGGCAGCCTCAGATCGGGAGAAGTCCAAGGTAACGGGGCGCTGACCGTTTGCACGATAGAGACGCTGACATCGCCCGCGGTCGGCGTCACGGCGTACTTAAAGGTGCATTTCTTGCCCTTCGTACCGCCTGAGAGTTTGAACGTCTGCGGCAATCCGAAGGGAAAGACAGCGTCCATCGCCCCTGATATCGGCGGTTGCGTATCGGCCGAGGCCGGCGCGGACCAGCTGAGCGTCGTGGCAGACATGATGAAAGCTGCCGCCGAGATAACGCGGGGAAACTTCATGGACCAAAGTCCTTTCAGGACTTGGCGTGCTCGCGCGGCGCCTCTTAGTAATGCTGGCTGAACGTGTGTTTAGCTTGATTGGTTCCCAAAGCGGCCGACCCGACCTTTTTTTCGGCGAATTCGCACGATCTTCGACTCCCGTCGGCGCTTCGACTTCGGCGCTTCGCGCCTTCGCTCAGCGTGACAATCGCGGCGCCTCAGCTTAGCGTGAGTTGGACCTACGAGGCGGCGGAGCCGTCGATAAAGGGGCGCAGAGTGCCGACGAAGGTGTCGGTGTTGTGGATGCTGCGCAACACTTCAACGATCGCGTCCGCTGGGAATCCCGACTCGAGCGTAAACGTGTAGCCTGAAAAGACGTCGCCGCCGTCGTCGGCGCCCCAAAACAGAAAGTTTTGATCGCTGAAGTTGAGGAGCTGCTTCATCAATCCGCTCGAATCGCGCGCCTTGCCGAGGTTGATGTAGTCGCCTTTGTAATGCGGCCAGATCCTGAAGCCGATCGTCTGCTTCGTAGTCACGCTGATCACGACCTCGAGGGAATCGGTGTTTCGCAACCCGGTCGTCATGCTGCCGACGAAGTTGTACGGCTGCTTCGTGCTCTGCCGAAACGCCACGTTGACGTCGGAACGCGCGCCGGCCGTCGTCAGAACCTGGCGCAGGCTCTCGCGCGTCGCATCCCGAGCCGCATCGGTTTGGGCGACGGCAACCGACGGAACGCCCAGCAGTACAAGCATGACGAGAATCTTGAAACGCATCCTAACGCTTTTCTGTCCCGCTCGATTTCTTCCCACTCAGCGAGCGTGCCGAGCGGCCTTCGGAATGACGACCTTGACGGCGGTGTGAGTAGGCGAAAACGAGACAACCTTAACATCGACGAGTCCAGTCGCGAGGAAAGCATCCCGCACCGTGCGCTCGGTCAGAGGCGCGCCCTTTCCTTTGACATAAACGAGCCAGAGTGCGCCGTCGGGTTCGAGGTAATCTCGAAGTTTCCCGATCTCGTCGAGATCGCTCTCGTCACGTAACCCTCGAAAGATGAGATCGTATCGGCCGCGAGCGGTGCGGGCGGCCGGCTTCGAAAGCACCTCGCTCAGCTCGGCGACGAAAGGGCGATCGGAGATTGCCAGCACCGCGACCCGCGCGTCGCTCTTCACGCCGAGTTTTTCTAGTCGCGATTTCGGATGGAGAATGTCCTTCGCCCAGCGCTCGGCTTCTTTCTCACCGAGTTCGAGCGCAAACGCTTCATCGGCGAAACGAAATCGTAGGGCGCCTGCGCGCGCGACGACGTCACGCATCTCGACAAACGGAATCGTCGCCTTCACGTCGCCGGAGATTCGAACGAACGTCGAATCGAGGTGCGCTTTCACCAAGAGCCGGCGTCTTCCGATCACCGCTTCACACGTCGCTTCACGCCCCATCAGCCGAGCAATTGCTTGAAGCGTTCCCGCAAGATCAACTCCGCGCCGTCGCCGATGCCGGCGATGACCTCAGCCACCGCCCGCTCGCGCTCGAGCAAGCCGACCGCCTGTCCCGCATAGATGTATGCCTTGTCGAAATCGCCGGCGGCGCGCGCCGCCGCAAACGCGGCGACGACGCTCGGGTCGGCCAGCGCTTCGTCCTCGCGACCGTGCCACGTGTGTGTGTACTCGTTGGTCAGCGCGCGGCCCGGATAGCGATCGGGCCACGGCGCGCGCGTCAGCCGGTCGAACAGATGGGTGTGCACCGTCTCGTCCTCGGCTGCTGCGATGATGCGCAATCGGGCCGCCGGCGTATTGTGCGCCTCGGGCGACGCCAAGAGCGCCGTCCCGATCCAGGCGCCCTGCGCACCCGCTGCCAGGACCGCGGCTAAACCGCGCGCCGACGCGACGCCGCCGGCCGCGACGACCGGTACGCGCACGTTTTCGAGCACGATCTGCAACAGGGGCAAGGTTGCGATCTGATCGGTATGCCCGCCGGCTTCAGTCCCTTGCACGACGATCAGATCGGCGCCGCCACGTTCGGCCGCGCGCGCATCCTCGCGCGTGTTGACCTGCGTCGCCAGCACGACGCCGGCCTGACGCAGACGCGACGCATAGGGTGCTACGTCGCCGAACGAAAGCGAAATCAAAAAGGGCTTCGCCGCCAGGGCAGCTTCCAATAGCTCCGGCCGCCGTTCGACGGCCCAGACCATCAGCCCGATTCCGAAACGCGCGCCGCCCGCGCCGGCGATTGCGGCCTGCTCCGCGATCCACTCGACCCTGTCGGTCGAACCGACGCCGATCATCCCGAGTCCACCCGCGCGCGTCACCGCATGCGCCAGCTCGCCAAACGCGACGCCGGCCATCGGCGCGCCAATCAGGGGATAACGCAACCCCCATGCTTCGGTCAAGAACGTCTTCAGCATCTCTCGATGCTCGCGCGTTCGCCCCGCAGAATCCTACTGCAAACGTCGCACCGGGCACGGGGGCGCGAGGGGTTGTGGCCGGACTCGCGCCGAAGGCGCCGCCCAATCAGCTAGTCTGATGGAGGAGCCTCTCATGAGACGTTTTTATTTTTCCATTCTCGCGCTCGCTTTCGCGCTCTCGCTTGGAGGCGGCTTCGCCTCTACCACGCAGCAAGCGGTGGCGAAGACGACGCAGTGCCGCGACGCCAAGGGCAAGTTCACCAAGTGCAAGCCGGCGATGGTGGCGACCGCCAAACCGAAACGCTGCCGCGACAAGATGGGCAAGTTCACCAAGTGTAAGATGTAGGTTGGATTGGGGGCGGTCCCGTACGTATGCGTGCGTGGACCGCCCTCCCAAACCGAACGGCCAAAAACCAAGCACCGCTCAGGGACGCGCGTACATCATCGGCGGTAACACGGGCACCTTAGCCTTCGTTTCATCGGTGCGTGCCGAAAACAAACAGATCACGGCCTGGCTCGTCCCCCTCGCCTGGACGCCGATCGGCGTGACGCTCGGCGAGAACTGGCAGCGCGTCAACGTCGCCGCCGACAATCTCGCCGGCTGGGTCGATCAAACGTTTCCGCCCGAAGACGAGCGCTCGTTCGTCGGCTCGCTGCGCGATCTCGAACTGCTCGTGCGCAGCGGCTGGAGCGCCGAAGCCCCCGAAGTCCTTACCGACGAGATGCTGCTCAATCCCGAAGACGTTCCCGAAGACGTCCTCGACGGCATCGCGCATCCGCCCGAACCCCTCGTTCAATGCGCGATCTGCCGCCGCACCTGCGTGCGCGATCAGTTCGCCTGGAACGAACGCCAGCTGTGCGCGTGGGACTATCACTCGACGGTCTTCGGCCGGCGCGGTCCCTGGCGTAACGCACCGTACGAAGAGCGCCTGTTCGAGACTATTCCGAGCGCCGCATACGTCGCCGGTCCGCTGCTCGCGGAGGCCCAGGTCGACGCGATCCTCAGCGTCTCGCAACTTCCCGAACCGTTGATGCAAACGCTTGTCAACGAAACGATCGCGGCCGATTCCTCGTCGGCCTATCTCGCCGTGCGCACCGAAGACGGCATGACGCTACTGCGCGAGCGCAAGCCGCTCTCAGGCGAGCAAAAGCCGCAATAAGTTGCGCGGCATCAACGACTCGATCGGTCGCCTCGCTCTCCTCTTCGCGCTACTCTTCACGATCCTCGTCGCGCGCACGATCTACGTCCAAGTCATCGAAGGCCCGGCCCTCACGGCCGATCCGTACAATTCGCGCGCCGCTTTTATCGCGCCGTATCGCGGCCCGATCGTCGCGCGCGACGGCACCATCCTCGCTCGTTCGTCGTCGAAGGGACGCGTTTATCCGTACGGCCCTTCGCTGGCGCAGACCGTCGGCTACATTTCGACCCGCTACGGCGCCGCCGGTCTCGAAGCGGCTTTCGATCGCGACTTGAAAGGAAGGGCGACGGCCAACGACCCCGCGACCCAGCTGCAAGCGATCTTCGGCCCGTCCGGCGCCGGCTTCATCCGCGGCGGTACCGTCATCACGACGATCGACCCGCGCATTCAAAGCGTCCTCTACGCTGCCTTGAGCGAACATCCGCGCGCGGCCGGCGTCGTCATCGATCCGCGCAACGGCGAAGTCCTGGCGATCGCGAGCGTCCCGAGCTTCGACCCGGGCGCGATCGACAGACTCTTTGCGACGATCAGCAAAGACTCCCGAAGTCCGCTGCTCAACCGCGCGACGAGCGGCCTCTATCCGCCGGGTTCTTCCTTTAAGATCGTGACTGCGGCCGACGCGCTCGATGCCGGCGTCGTCACGCTGGATTCGATCTTCGTCGACAACGGCAAACTCGTCGTCGGCAATTTCGTCATCCACAACGACGAAGGCGAGGTCACCGGCCGCCAGAATCTCACCGGCGCCTTCGCGCTGTCGAGCAACGTCGACTTCGGTCAGATAGCTCTCGACCTCGGCGCCGATCGCTGGCTCGACTACGCCTCGCGCTGGCGGCTTGGTGAGCCGATCGAGTTCACCATACCGGCCGTGCGCGACCATCTACCGAGCCGAAGCGAGATGTCGCCGGGTGTCCTCGCGCAACTCGGTTTCGGTCAAGCCGATTTGCTGGTCACGCCGCTGCGCATGGCCCTGGTCGGTTCGACGATCGCCTCCGGCGGCACCGAGCCGCGGCCCTATCTGGTGCGCGCGCTGCGCGGGAGCGACGGTCGCGAGCGGACGCTGACGCCGCCCGCACCGCTGGCCAACCCGATCCCGGGTTCCGTCGCCGACGAGGTGCGCAGCATGATGGAAGCCGTCGTGCGGCGCGGAACGGGGACGGCGGCGGCGCTCCCCGGCGCAAAAGTCGCCGGCAAGACCGGGACCGCGACGTTGGCGACGGGAAGATCGCACGCATGGTTCGTGGCGTTTGCGCCGGCGGATGCGCCGCGCGTCGCGCTGGCGGTCGTGGTCGAAAACTCCGGCTACGGCGGAGTCGTCTCCGCACCGATTGCACGCCGCGTCCTCGCAACCGCCTTGGCACGCTAGAATGACGGAAAGGATTCTGTCGAATCGCTATCGTTTGGAGCAGCGCATCGGCGGGGGCGGGATGGCGACGGTCTATTCGGGACTCGACACCGTCTTGCGCCGGCACGTCGCGATCAAGGAATTGCGCCCGCAGTTCGCCGCCGACGAAGAGTTCGTCAAGCGTTTCTACACCGAAGCGCATCACGCCGCAAAACTCTCGCATCCAAACGTCGTCAACATCTACGACGTCGGGAAGGAAGGCGACAACTATTTCATCGTGATGGAACTCGTCGACGGGACCACGCTCGCGGAGATGATCGAGAACGACGGCAAGATCCCCGAGCCGGTCGCGATCGACTACGCGACGCAGATCTGCGCCGGCCTCGCCTACGCGCACCGCCAAGGGCTGCTCCATCGCGACGTCAAGCCGGCCAACATCCTGGTGACCAAGGACGACATCGTCAAGCTCTCCGACTTTGGGATCGCGCGTGCGATGACGACGCAGACGGTTACCGTCACGCAGCCGGGGTTGGTCATGGGCAGCGTCTACTATCTCTCGCCCGAACAGGCGCAGGGCCACGATCTCACCGAGACCAGCGATCTCTACAGTTTGGGCGTCGTCCTTTACCAGATGCTCTCCGGAAAACTTCCGTATACCGGCGAGTCGCCGATCACCGTCGCGCTCAAGCACGTCTCCAACCCTGTTCCACCCATGGAGGTGGAAGACGGCGAGATCAGTCCTGCGCTCCGCGCCATCGTTGCCAAACTGCTTCAGAAAGAGCCCGCCGAGCGCTTTGGGTCCGCGACCGAAGTGGCGGCCGCGCTGCGCGAGGCGCGCGAGCATCCGTCGAGTACCGCCGCGTTCGACGTGGCCGGCGTAGCCGCGAGCGGCGCTCCGCGCGAAACGATCGGGCTGCGCACGATTCCGAATCCGAAACCGCGCCCTAGCCGATTCCCTGATCGCTTACATCTGGAGCGGGGTGACGATCGAGGCCGCCGCTTCGCGGAGGAAACGGAAGCCGATCTTATACCAACACGGCGCGGCCCCCTCGGCTCTCTTGGGTCGACCGCAGTCATCGTCGGCGCCCTCGTCCTGGCTTTCGTAGTCGGGTTCATGCTCTTCAGCCGCGGCGGCTGGTTCGGGCTCGGGAACCCCGTTGCGCTCGATGACTACGCCGGCCGAAGCGCCGACGACGTGAAGGCCGCCCTGGCGTCGGCGGGCCTCGGTTTCAACGAGATTCCCACGCCGAGCGAAACCGTCCCGAAAGGCCGCGTCATTCGTCAAGATCCGCCGCCCGATTCGAAAGTCGCCCCGCACGGCGTCGTCGCACTGTACGTGAGCGCCGGTCCGCCGGTTCTCGAGCTGATCGATTTGCGTCAATACTCGCGCGACGATGCCGAACGCTACTTGCGCAATGCGAAGCTCACGCCGAAGATCGTGCCGCGCTACGATACGAAGGCTCCTAAAGATCACGTGATCTCGCAGTCTCCGGCTCCGCTCACGCAGGTTCCGATCCGTTCGGTCGTTTCGTTAGTGGTTTCGCAGGGGCCGAAGCCGGTCGCCGTCCCCGAACTCGTGTCGTTGACGCTCAACGACGCGCAACAAACCGCGCAGAAGCGCGGCCTCAAGCTCGAGGTCAGCGAACGCGTGCAGAGCGATACGATTCCGAGCGACGTCGTCGTCTCGCAAAACCCTCCACCCGGTTCGCCGGTCGATCCCGCTTCGGCGATCAGCATCGTGGTGAGCGACGGCGCGCCTCTGCTGGGCGTCCCGGACGTCGGCGGCCGCCTCGTCTCCGACGCGACCTCGGCGATGCAAGGCGCGGGCTTGAATACGAGGATCAACTACGTCGTCGTCGGCAGTGCGCCGCCGGGGACCGTCCTGCAACAAGACCCGCCGCCGTCGTCACAGGTGCGCAAGAATTCGCTCGTGACGCTCACCGTCGCGGTGCCGGGCAGCGTCCCCGTGGTGGTGGGAATGCCGCTCGATCAAGCGCGGACCGTCCTGCAGAACGCCGGCTACAAGATCGGTTCGCTGTATTACGGCGCCAACGGCGAACCGGGAAAAGTCGCCTCGACCGATCCAAATCCCGGTCAGCCGTTGCGCCCGGGAGAGGCCGTTGCGCTTCACATCGCCGGCCCCCCGCAATGATACCGTTCGTCGCCCATCGCCTCGCCCTCATGTCTGTGCCAGTTGCTTGGTGTACTCGTTCTTCGGCTCGCGATGCATCGACCGATCTCATGAGTTTTGGCGCGAGGCTGCCGGCGTGAACCTGCGTATCCTTGGTGTCGATCCGGGCTTGCGAATCACGGGGTACGGTGCGATCGTTTGCGACGCGCGTGGCACGGCGTTGCTGGAAGCCGGCGTCATCACGCCCGATACCACCGCACCGCTCGAGCGCCGGCTGGGGCAACTGCACGCCGAACTCTGCGCGGTCTTGGCGGCATCAAAGCCCGATGTCATGGTGATCGAAGAACTCTGGAGCGGCTACAAGAATCCGACCACGGCGGTGCTGATGGGTCACGCTCGCGGCGTGCTTTGCCTCGCGGCGCACGCGCACGGCGTCCCCGTCCGACATCTCGTCCATTCGCTCGTGAAACGTTCGCTGGCCGGTTCGGGCTCGGCGAGCAAAGACCAACTGAAGCGAATGGTCATGCAACAGCTCGGTTTGCGCACGACCCCCGAGCCCGACGACGTCTCCGACGCTCTCGCGCTGGCGCTGGCCCTCGCCAACATCGAACGCACCGAACGCCGCCTCGCGTCGGTCAACGTCATGGCCATCCGTTAATGATTGTCATGATGAGTCTTCCTCCGCGTCGCAGCGCCACACTGAAGCGAATGAAAACAACTGCTTGTCATGGTGAGCGAAATCGAAGCACCGACGGCGCTTCGACTCCGGCCCTTCGGGCCTCCGCTCAGCGTGACAAATGCGACTCGGTGAAAGGCTCGTGGCCGAGCTATTTTCACCTGAGCGAACTGAGCGGAATTGTCATGCTGAGCGGAGTGAGCGAAGCGAACGAAGTCGAAGCACCGACGGCGCTTCGACTCCGGCCCTTCGACTCCGGCCCTTCGGGCCTCCGCTCAACGTGACGTAACGGACATGTTCTCTAGAATTACCGGTTCGATCGTCGAACGCAGCGAGGTGAGCGTCGTGCTCGATGTGAACGGCTTGGCGTACGAGATCGTCCTGCCGCCCTGCGTCTCCGAGAAGATTCCTCGTTTGCATGGCGAGCGCGTGACGCTCGAGATCCATCCGGCCTTTTCGCTCGACGGCAACAGCGGGCGTTTCACGTTCTTCGGTTTCGCCAATCCGATCGAACGCGAATTTTTCGAGGCACTTATCACGGTCGGCAGCATCGGCCCTAAGACCGCGGCGCGCGCTTTCTCCGAGCCGATGGCGCGGATCGCGCAGGCGATCGACGCCGGCGACTATGCGTTTCTGGTGAAGCTCCCGGGGATCGGTCAGCAGAAGGCGCGCGACATCGTTGCGAAGTTGCAGGGCAAGGTGACGAAGTTCTTGCTCATTCGCGACGCCGAACGGCGCGACGCCGAACCGATCCCCGATTTCGGCGAAGAAGCGCTCGCGGTGCTGCTGCAGCTGCAGTACAAGCGCAGCGAAGCCGAAGCGATGATCGCCGAAACGTTGAAGTCGTCGCCGGACATTCGCGACGCGGAGACGCTCCTGAGCGAGATCTACCGTCGCCAGCACCGCCGCGCCGAAGCTTCGTGAATCGTAGGAACGAAGGCGTCGCGATTGTAAGCAAGTGGCGGTAGTGGATTCCACCGAAGGGAAACCTCCGCCTCAGGCCGAGGATAGCGCAAAGCCTATACCGAGCGAGCCATCGAGACGTAAGCAAGTCTTGGGCCCCGACGATGTTTCGAAGCGTGCCGCAAATCCGGAAGCTGCCGCAATTGAAGAAGAACTCGTCGGCGCGACGCTTCGGCCGCGCACGTTCGACGAGTACGTCGGCCAAACGACGCTCGTCGAGAACCTGAAGATCGCGATCGACGCGGCCAAGCGCCGCGGCGACACGCTGGAGCACATTCTGTTTTACGGCCCGCCGGGGCTCGGCAAGACGACGCTCGCGGCGTTGATCGCCAAAGAACTCGGTGCCGCGCTGCGCCCGACCTCCGGTCCGACGCTCGAGAAACCGAAAGACCTGGTCGGCGTCCTGACCTCGTTGCAGCAAGGCGATGTGCTGTTCATCGACGAGATCCACCGTCTCGGCGGCGTCGTCGAAGAATATCTCTACCCGGCGCTGGAAGATTTTCGGATCGACGTCATGCTCGACCGCGGAGCGTACGCCAAGACCTACAAGTTGCCGCTTGAGCGCTTCACGCTCATCGGTGCGACGACGCGGGCCGGGATGCTCTCGGCGCCGCTGCGCGAGCGTTTCGGGCTCTCGTACCATCTCGACTATTATGCTGTCGACGAATTGGAGCGGATCGTCACGCGCAGCGCGGGCGTCCTCGGCATTCCGATCGAACGCGAAGGCGCCCACGCGATCGCGCGCCGCAGCCGCGGAACGCCGCGCATCGCCAATCGGCTGCTGCGCAGGGTGCGCGACTATGCCGAAGTTCGCGCCGGCGGCACCATCACGCGCGAGGTCGCGGAAGAAGCGCTCGCACGCGAGGGCGTCGACGAACTCGGTCTCGACCGTCTCGATCGCGCATTCTTACGCACGATCGCCGAACAATACCGCGGCGGACCGGTCGGCATCAACGCCATCTCCGCGACGCTCACGGAAGACACCGAAACGCTCGAAGACGTCGTCGAACCGTATCTGCTAAAGGTCGGCCTCGTCGTACGCACCGCCAACGGCCGCAAGGTCACCCCGCAAGCCTACGAACACCTCGGCCTCACCGCCGCCGCGCTCGACTCCCCCCAACCGCGACTCTTGTAACACGCGGGACCGGGGGCGCCTGACGCGTTTCGCAAAGTCGGGTGCATGAAAAGGCCGTTTATTGCCTTCGGATTGCTGGCGTTGCTCGCGAACCTTACTCCCACCCGAGCGGCGGGCGCTCCGGGAATCGCCTACGACGTGGTCACGAAGGTCTGGCTTAACGCCGAGGTATCGAGTCTCCAGCGGGCCAACTTCGACGCCGATTTTACGGCGGCGGGCCGGGCCGCAGTCGCCGCGCGCGAGGCTGAGAAGTCGGACACGTTTGACTGGGAGCCGCTGTTCCGCGCGGGGCTCGCGCAGCGCCGCTACGTTGCCGGAAGCAAGGAGCGGACCGACGACGTCGCATCCGGGACCGCAACGATTATCGACTGTAATGTGCGCACGATGACGAGGCTGATTTCGAGGAACAAGACGTACTGGATACGCCCGCTCGATCGGATGCTGCCGAAAACCGCGACTGCGGATGCCGGCTCAAAGCCGGCCGCTTATGTTCCTCCAAAGATCGTCTACGTCGCGAAAACGCTCGCACTCGGTCCGCGACAGATCGGCCCGGACCTGACGGACGGTTATCAAACCGACGTGACGATGACCGTCACGCCTTCGGCCGGACCGGGTGAGACGCAGCGAATGTCGCTCACGGAATATTTCACCAAACTGGCAGACGGCAACGCACAATGCAGTATGTTCAGTGACGACCCCGTGCCGATCGGTGTCGCCGACGTGACGGCGTCGGCGATCGCTCTGATCACGATCTCTTCGAGCCCCGTTTGGGCGTTCGCGAATGCCCAGTACGATCTGCTCAGGCGTGCGATGAGCGGCGGTAAGGTGGCCTACGCATTCACCTCGTCTGGTCCGGCGATTCCATCTGGACGCCTCCCAGCCCTAACGACCTTCACCGTTTGCTGCGGCTACTTCGGGAGCCCCGACGGCTCGTTTACCATGATGATCGAACGCGCCCACCATCGTTCGATCGCGAGCGACGATCCGATATTCTCGATCCCGCCCGACTTTACAAAGACGAAGTAGAGGACCTAGAGGGGGAGTCTAGTCCGCCTTCGACTTCACTCAGCCACGTCTTCCGTAGGTAACACGGCGGCAATACCGGAGTGACACCGCCGTGCTACACGAGCACGGAGATGATCGCCAAATACTACCGCGACCGGGACGGCAACGAGCCAGTGCGCGAGCGCATTGATTCGCTTCCCGAGGCGACTCAACTCTTGCTTCATCGGCAGATCGATCGCCTCAACGGCCTCACTAAAGAGCAGCCCAATTTGGCGTTTCCTTCAGTTCGCAAGTGAAAGGCGAGCTACGCGAGTTGCGCTGCCACGCCGGGTCGATGCAATATCGGATCCTCTATCGGCAATCGAGGCAATTCTTCGTACTTCTACATATGTTTCGAAAGCAGACGAGAAGGATAACCGATTCGGAGATCAGGGTCGCGGAGACCCGCTGGGCAGACTTTAGGGCTCGCATCGAAACGTATCCACGCACCGGCTTTCGCCCTTTAGGACGAGACGCACCCTAAGCTAGTTGACGTGACTTAACAGAATTGTTATTGTGACTGAAATGACTACGAAGAAAAGATGGGTATCGCCTCTTGGCGAGAGTGTTTCGGCGACGATCGCTCGTAAAATGAAGACAAGTCCGGAATACCGCGCACTAGCTGAAAAGCTCTGGTTCGCGGAGGAGATAGCTCGTCTGTTGATTCGATATCGAATGGCGCATGGGCTCTCGCAGAAAGCGCTCGGGAGACGTCTTGGGATGGAGGAATCAGCCATTTCGCGACTCGAGAGCGGTCAGCACACACCCAGTGGAAAAACCGTCAACCGTATTTTGATCGCGTTTAAAAAGCAAATTGTTTTCGTCGACGTGCGCGACGTTCAAATAAAAAGACAAAGGCGGCCCCGGAGTAAGGGTCGCCGCGCGAAAGCCGCCTAACTAGGTGCCTGAACGCGTCATCAGCTCGCCCTTGATAACCTGGCCCCGCATTGCGCGGGGGAGGCTCGTGAGGGAGCTGAGTGGAGAAGAAAAGAGCCCGCCGCCGTCGGGACAAACAGCGCGTCAAGGCGCGCATGCGCTTCATCGCCCGCTGGATTTGGTTAGTTGACACCGACTGGGTCGACGAACGATTCGTCGGCCTCATGACTTCAATTCACGCGTCTCACTACCCATGCGGGATGTGCGGAAACCCTCGTCGCTGGGAAGGAACAGAGTCACTCGCCGAGCGACGCCACGCGGAGCCGCACGATTTCTGAGGCGTGAACCGGCCATAGGGATGCAAGAGGCGTCTCCGTTTCAGCCGAACACTAGAGCGTGAACCGAAGGGCGTTTGCGGCTTCCATGGGAGCCGCGCTAGTCGCACTTCCGCGAGTCGCGCAGGCGACCGGCGGCCTCGACGTCGGCGGGCCGGTCAAAGAACCGGCCGTTCGGATCCTGCTCGCGAGTGGCGACGACATCGCGCCGCCCAAACAACTCGACGCTTGGTATTTTTCGTGGAACGGCCGCACTTACCGCGGCGGTTTCGCGTTCGTCCCGCTGCCCGGAAATCGGCGCGGCCTCGTCGACGTCGTGCCGCTCGATTCGTATCTCTACGGCGTCGTCAGTACCGAGGTCTCGCCGGCCTGGCCTGCCGAAGCGCAGAAAGCGCAAGCGATCCTCGCGCGCACGTACGTAACGACCAAGTTGCGACCCGACAAAGCCTACGACGTCGTCGCGAGCACGAGCGACCAGCATTACGGTGGAATCCAAAGCGAAAGCGTCGAGGGCCGGGCAGCCGTCGATGCCACCGCTGGAAAGTTTGTGCTTTACGCAGGCGCCGTGGGGGAGGTTGCGTACAGTTCGTGTTGCGGCGGCCGCACCGCCGATTCGGCCGACGTCTGGCGCGCGAGCGTACCCTACCTGCGCAGTTTCGCCGACCCGCATTGCAGCGGAACGCCCGAATATCGTTGGGAGGCGCGGGTCGCGTATGGCTCAGTCCAGCGGAGGTTAGATCTCCCACGCCAGGGCTCGTTGCGCGCCGTCGAACTGCGCGAACTCGGCAAGAGCGAACGGCCCAAGCAACTCGCTTTCGCCGGCGACGCCGCCACCATCGAAGTAAAGACGGACGCATTTCGCGCGGCTGCGGGCTACGCGCTCGTACGCAGCGCGCTCATACGCTCCGTGACGCCGGCCGGCGACGAGCTCGTCGTCGCCGGCAACGGTCGCGGCCACGGTGTCGGAATGTGCCAGTGGGGCGCGCGTGAGATGGCCGCCGCCGGCGCAAGCGCCGCGGACATCATCGCTTTCTATTTTCCTTCGACGAAGATCGCTTAATTCACGTTACGGGCAACCGGTGATTGTGAACTGACCGATCTGTCCTTGCGGCGCGGTCTTGTTGAAGATCCAGACTTGCCATTTGGCCGGCGATTTTGCGACGCAGAGTTGAATCGGAACCTTCGCCCAGAGCAGGTTGCCGCTACCGATCAGCGGGGAGGTCACGAATCCTGGACCGCCGCCGAACACCTGTAACTGAAATTGCAGCAACGTGAAGGGACCCTTTGCTGGGTTCAGGATTCGGACCGCCAGTAGCGAGTTGGCCGGACCGAAACACGGACCGACGTTCGCGACCGCGCCGCTGTTGGTGAAGCAGGCTTTCACGGCCGAAAGTCCGGGCGGCGGCGTCCCGGGGACCGGCGTCGGCAGCGTGCTCTTCTTTCCGGTCACGTTCTGGCAACCAGTGACCGAGAATTGCCCGATGTCGCCTTTCAGCGATGGGTTGGCTGCGGAACCACCAAGCAGGTAGACGTCCCATTTGATCGGCGCTGGTGCTTCGCATAACGTGGTCGGGACGGTCGCGGTGACGATGGTTCCCGTGCCGGAGAGCGGCGCTTCCTTGAGTGCGGCGACGCCGCCGGCGGGCGACGTGCGGAATTGCAATCCGACGAACGGGCCTTTCGCAGGGTTCAGGATCCGTACGACGAGCGTCGATCCGGGCGCGCCGAAGCATGGTCCGACGTTTGCAAACGAGCCGCTATTGGTGAAGCACGCTTTGACCGCGGCGAGCGCCGGATTCACTGTCGGCGCGGGCTTCGGGGTCGGTTTCGCGGTTGGCTTCGTAGTGGGCTTTGCAGTCGGTTTTCCGGTTGGTTTTTCGGTCGGTTTCGTCGTCGGCTTCGGAGCCGGTGTTGCAGTCGGCTTCGGAGTTACGAGTTTGGCGAGCGGGACGAGGACGGCGCTCTTCGTCGGCGATGGCGCCGGTGTCGGGGTGCGTAGCGGCGACGACGTGCGCAAGACTACCGGTGGCGGAGGCGCGGTCTTGGCCGGCGTGGGCGTCGGACACGGCGTGAAATCGCCGCGCAGAATGACGAAGCCGCGATACGCCGACTGAGCGTTCATCGACCAGGTCGCCCAATCCGAATCGTCGATTTCATACTCGCCGGCGGGCAAGCACAGATTGATGTCGGCGACCCAGTTGACGTTCGGCACGCCGTTCTGACCGGAGGTGCCATGGGCCGGGTACGGTCCGAACACCTCTCCGGCTTTGACAGCCGGTCCGCCTGGCGTGATGCTGAGGCCGATCGGCGCGCCGGTGTACTTGAGAGCGAGCGTGCCGGGGGCTTTGCCCTTCCCGTTGTTCCAATGATACGTCACGATCTCGGTCACGTGAACCGGTTTGGTAAACGAGCAGCCCATCGCGCGATAGCTCGTCATGTTCACGACGGCCTGGCCGTTGGTGTTATTGCAGAGGTCGACCGCCTCCGCGGTCGCAGGCGTCAACAACACAAAAGCGCCCGCCAATACCAAGGCGCTCGTCGCCAGTAGCGAAGCTACCGTCAGTCTTTTCATTTGTTCTCCGTAACGCTTAGTTTTAGTGTCCTGGAAGTGCGCCCGGTGGCGTCGCGCCCGGGCAGCCCGTGATGGTGAACTCGCCGACGACGAGTTTGGTCTCGCCGGCGGCGCTCGCCGGATAGACCAGCCAATTCAAGAGAACCTTACCGGCACAGAGTTGGAGCGGGATGCCCGCTCTCCCGCCGGTCAGCTTCACGTCGACGACCATCCCGACCCCGTTATTGATATCCTGATGGAAATTGAGTGACGTGAACGGTCCGAACTTCGGATCGTTGACGACGAGGGCCAGGCTCGATCCGGGCGGCCCAAAGCAACGCTTCCGATCTTTTTCTATCGCGACGCCAGGGCCGGGCACGACTTCACCCCTCGGTGTGCGCGAGCCGCATGGGTTCTGCCCGACGTTTCCTCCCTGCTGCGGTCCCGGTGGCGGTGGCGTGGCCGGTGCCGCGGTCTGCCGTTTGAACGCGATCGCGGGAACACAGGCCGTCGAGTCGCCGCTGAGCTGAACGAAGCCGAGATTGTTCGACTGCTTGTTGATAGCCCAGCTTAGCCAATTCGAATCGTTGACTTGATAGGTCCCGGGCGGGAGGCAGAGGTCGACGTTGGCGAGCCAATACACGTTGGCGACACCCATCGACACGCCGCGCGTTTGGAACGGCCCGTAGAGTTGTCCCGTGGCGACGTCCTGCAATCCGATCGTCCCCGGCGGCGATCCTTTGCCCATGTTCCAATGATAGGTCTTGATGTAAAACACGTGCGCCGTATGCGCGATGACGCAACGCGGCGGTTGATACGACGGCATGTTGACGACCGGATTCGGATTCATGTTGTTGCAGAAATCCTGATCCGCGCGCGCCGGGAGCGAAGTCCAAGCGAAGGCCGCCAAAGCGAACGCCGCCGCGCTCCATAGGCAAGCTGGTGATAATCGAAGCATAGATTCCTCCGATACCTACGGCTAGGAAACGTACGACGGGGGAGCAGGGTTCCAGCCTGCAACTGAAGGCCGGTGACTTCCGATTACCGCTACGAGCTGCCCGAAGGGCTCGTCGCGCGGGCTCCAGCCCAGCCTGCCGACGCCTCTCGCCTGATGTTCTTGCCGGCCGCGAGCCCGATTCAGCATCGCGTTTTCGGCGATCTCGCGGACCTGCTGATGCCCGGCGATTTGCTGGTTTTCAACGAGACGCGCGTCATTCGGGCGCGCCTTCGCGGGCAACGCCCCGGCGGCGGCGCGGCGGAGGTGTTGTTGCTGCGCCCGGTCGACGGCACTCGTTACGATCCGAACGCGCGCGAATGGGAAACCTTGGTTCGACCGGGGCGCCGGCTGCGTGCCGGCGCGCGCGTGAGATTCGGTGACGAAGGTGCGTGCGAGATCGTCGCCGTCGCACCCGACGGTACGCGCCGCGTTCGCTTCGACGTGTGCGTCGCGCTCCCGCAGCTTCTCGAAAAATACGGCGAGATGCCGCTGCCGCCGTACGTCGGACCGGGCGACGAAGCCCGCGCGGCGCGATATCAGACGATCTTCGCTCGCGTCCCCGGCAGCGTCGCGGCGCCGACGGCGTCACTGCACTTCACGCCTAGCGTCGTTGCAGCGTTGGAAGAGCGCGGCATTCGGATGGCGGCCCTCACGCTCGACGTCTCGTACGGCACGTTCAAGCCGATCGAGACCGAGCGCATCGCCGACCACGTGATGCACGCCGAGCGCTATGCGATCCCCGAATCGACCGCCGAAGCGATCGAGCGAGCAAAACGCGAGGGCCTCCGCGTTGTCGCCGCCGGCACCACCGTCATGCGCGCGCTCGAGTCGGCGGCACTCCGCGCCGAACCGAGCGACGGCGCGGCGCCCTTCAGCCTCGCACGCGGTGAGAGCGAAACCTCGCTCTTCATAACGCCGGGCTTCCAGTTCCGCGTCGCCGACGTCTTGCTGACGAATTTTCACCTCCCCGCCTCGTCGCTGCTCGTCCTCGTCGCCGCCTTCGCGGGTTACGAACGGACGATGGACGCCTACGCCCTCGCGATCGCCGAACGCTATCGGTTCTATTCCTTCGGCGACGCGATGCTGATCGAAAGGCCGCGCGGGCACTAAAGAGGGCGTGCGCGCCCAACGCGGCTTCACGCTGCTCGAAATGCTGCTCGCGCTCGCGATCGCGTTGCCGCTCGGCTTCGCGCTGCTCGCGATCGTCGGCGGTGGTCTGCGCGCCGCGACCGCCGCCGCCTCGACCGGCGCCGAGGCCGACGCAATCGCCGCGCTCGTTGAACGGCTCGACGCCGAAGCGCACAGCGCCGCCGCGATCTTCACCCCGCAATCCGACGTCCTCGGTACGCCGAACTGCGACGCGAGCGGCACTTGTCACGAGTTCGACTTCTTCACGCGCGACGCCAAGAACGTTCCGCACTTTTGGGCGTACCATTACGATGCGGCGACGAAGACCCTGACGCGCTACGTGTACGACGACCTCATCGCTGCCGGGCCGGTGAACGTGCGCCCGTACGGCTTGCGGCTCTCGAACGTCACTGCGTTCGGTGCGAAGCGTATCCTCGTCTCGCAACTCTTGATGCCGGCGCTCGGCGCATACGTCGCGAGCGACGTCATCGTTCCGTTCGGCTTTCCCGGCGTCGCCGGCGGCAACGCGCTGGTTTCGGTCGACGTCGGGAACGGCGCGCTGCATCTTCATCACGAACTGGTGCCGCGCTTGGCGGCGACGGGCTTTAGCATCGTCGTCGGCACCTACGTCCCGAACGCTCCGCGGCCGAGCCCGCCGCCCGGCACCGCCGGGATCCTCCATCCATACTACGCCTACGTCGAGTGGAAGATCGGCTCGTGCGTCGACGCGCCGAAGGCCGCGACTCCCGGTTGCGGATTGAACGGCGACTTCAGCGGGCTCGTCGCCGAACAAGACGGCGCCGACGTACAACCCGGCGGAACGGTGACGGCGCCGTCCGATTCGCAGATTCCGATCGCTGACGTCTGCCGTTCACTCTCCGGCGCCGGCTCGACGGCCGTGCCGCTCGCCTCTTGGCGCGATGCCGTCAGCAACTCGTACCTGCGGATCGCCGACGCGAACCTCGGACTCAGCGAATGGTGGTCGCTTTCATCCGACGGTAATTACGTCGCACCGCAGCTTCCGTTGCAACCGCCTTCAAAGTCGAATCCGAGCGTGCTCGGTCCGACCGTCATCGAGAGTCCCGGCAGCTCGTACGACACGTCGTATTGGCTCTCGTGCTGACGTTCGCGCGCGGCCAGACGCTGCTCGAAACGCTGATCGTCGTCGCAACGGTGCTGGTCGCGATCGCGGTCGCGACGACCGCTCTTCACGTCATGGCGACCAATACGCGTCCGCACGTGCCGCAACTGAGCGCGCTTGACGCCGCCCACAACGCCGCAACCGAACTCTTAGCTGCCGCCGCGTACGACGCGACGGCGCTCGACCGGCTCGCACCGGCTCAATGGATCGTGACGGAATCGTTCGCATCATCGGCGAGTCCTGCGCCGGTCATACTGACCCTGACGGTGCAGCGCAGCGGCGACGCTCGCCGCGTCAACCTCCATTATAAAGGAAGCGACGCCGAAGGCGATCTGCCGTTGACCGTGCGCTCCATTGCACCGCCGGCCGGTTCGATCATCGAGCCGGCCGCATCGCCCTCCCCGTAGCCTCTAAGATGTATTTGTACGCCGTGTTCGCGATCGCTCTGTCGGCGCTGCTCGCCACGACGTGGTTTCAAATCAGCACCGCGGCAATCGTAAATTCCGCCAAGCACGTTACGGCGCGCTATGCGAACGTCGCGCTCGAGCGCGCGCAGGATGACCTGCTCGAGTCGCTTGCCGCGCAGATCGCCGCCGGCGGTCCGAACGTGCAATTCAACGCGCCTCCCGCGGGGCCGCCCGTAGCAGCCTGCGCGTCGGCGCCATGTGCCTTCTTCGTCGCGACGAGCGTCCGGTTGTCGGGGCAAACGGGGCAGCAGGCTGCGCAGACCTCGGAGAGCCTCGGCGCCGAGAGCGTTGCGCCGAACGTGCAGCAGAATAACGGCGTCGGCGAACGGCGCGTGAGTGCGGTCGTGACCGTTACGGTCGCAAATGCAGGCGGCGGCCTTCTGGTGCGATCGTCTCGTCACCTGACGGTGCGAACGTTCGCGGTCGCGCCCTACGTCGCGCTCAGCGCGGTCGACGAAGCCGTCGCAGGAAATCCCAACGTCGCCGATTTCGCCGGTTCGTGCGATGGAAGCACCTCGTGCGGGAGCACCGACAATCGGATTCACGCGTTGCTTCGGTGTTCCGACCCGGCGACGCCGTCGAATTGCAACGGACGTCCGTACGCACCGGCGGATTCGTTTGCCTCGAGTACCTGGCCCAACGCGAACGCTTCGAGCGATGCATGGTCTCGCTGAACCTCTCGCTGCGCGCTCGATCGATGATGTTCGCGACCGATAACACTCACGCTGAGCGAGGATCGTCGCTCATTGAGATCTTTTTCGTGATTTCGCTCGTGGTTGCGCTGACTGCGGGAACCTACGCCCTTTCGAAAGGGCCCGGTTCGGTCGCGAGCAGCGCGCTCGCGTTGCCGCGACTCTTCGACGAAGCGCGCGCGCTCGCCGCGACCTCCGGCGATGGAGCAACGGTCGTGCTCGTGCCACAGAAGACGGGATCGGGCGCCCGCGCCTTCGACGTGATGTTGTATCGTTACCGGCCGCGCGCCGATGCTTCTCCGACCCCAGGGCGATCGACGGCCGGAATCGTTCTCGACCGGTCCGAGCACATGATGGGCTCGCTCGCGACGTCGGCGACGGCGGATGGGCCAGTCGCGATCTTCATCTCGACCTCGGGGACCGTTTCGTACGCTGCCTGGACGCCGCGGGCCGGACCGCTGGCGCAAGAACCGGCCTGCACCGCGCCCCTCGAGCTGACGATCTCGGCCGGCCCGACGGCAGCCGATTTTCAGCTCCCGTGCGACCAGGCGACCCTGACCAGGCAGCTAAATGGGGCTTGAACGATATACATTCATAATATATATTTGCTGTATTGACCCGAATTTCGATGCTGATACCGGCCGAGGATCTCGCCCTCATCGATTCTGTTGCCTCGCCGAATCGAACGGCGTTCATGGTTGCCGCCGCTCGCGAAGCTGCGAAGCGGCTCGCGCGCGAACGGGAAGATGAAGAGCTTGCCCGGATTCTCGATGAGAATGCCGACGAGGACAAGGCGTTGCTCAGGGAATTCGCCGGTACGATGGGCGATGGTCTGTGAAACGGGGCGAAATCTATCGCTTCAACCTCAATCCCACTGTCGGAACCGAGTTGCGGAAGATTCGTCTCTGCGTGGTCGTGCAGCGTACGCTGAAAACCGAGAAATCGCTGACGACGATCGTTTGCCCGATCACCGACGCTCGCGGCCAGCCAGGCGACGTCCTCAATCCGATTATCCCGGCGGGCATCGGCGGAACGACAAAAGACAGCCGCGTTGTTTGCAATCAGATAAGGTCGCTTGATAAGACCCGCGCAGTCGGAAAGAAGCAAGGAGAACTCACGACAGAGATCATGACCGCAGTCTCTCGGGGGCTAAGCGCGATCCTCGACTTGGGCTAGGCGGCTGCCGGCGCCCTGACTTGCTGGGTGGTCGGCCGACCCCGCTGTCCGGAGGCCAACGCGACCCTCTTCGGCCTCCAGCCGTCAGGCTCAACCCCCATTTTTCCCCCATTTTTCAGTTTGACATCCCTAGCGCGTCCTGATATTCTTGCCGGGTTGTGGTCCTGGCCGCGAACGCAATTTTGGCGTGCGCGGCCGAAGAGCATACCTGTACGCCAGGATCCGTGGAGTTAAAGTGAAGAACATCATCGGCCGCAAGGCCGGTATGACGACGGTCTTCACCGCCGATGGGCGGGCGGTTCCGGCTACCGTAATCGTCGCGGGACCCTGCACCGTCATACAAAGGAAGACCGTCGAGAGCGACGGCTACGATGCGGTCGCCCTCGGCTTCGGCGACGTGAAAACGAGCCGGCTCACGAAAGCGATGCAGGGCCGCTTCAAAGGCGCCGGCGTTGAGCCGAAGCGCCACATCCGGGAGTTCCGCGTCGGCCTCGAAGGAGTCGAGCCCGGGCAGACGATCACCGTCGAGGCATTCGAACCCGGCGATTTCGTCGACGTCGTCGGGACGTCCAAGGGCCACGGTTTCACCGGCGGGATCAAGCGCTGGAATTTTCACGGCGGCGGACGCAGCCACGGCTCGATGATCCATCGCCAGCCCGCCTCGGCCGGCGATACCAACGCCGGCCACGTCGTGAAGGGCAGCCACCGCCCCGGCCACTATGGCGTCGATCGCGTTACCCATCAAAATCTCGAAGTGATCCGCGCCGACGCGGAACGCAACGTCCTCCTCGTTCGCGGCCCGGTCCCGGGCGCGCGAAACTCGCTCGTCCTCATTTCGGCGGCGGCTCGTCCGCCCAAGCAGCCCAAAACCTCGGCGAAGGCTGAGAAATAATGCCCGCCGTCATCGATTCGACCGGTGCAACCCTGCGCGACGAAACCGTGCCCGCGGCTTTCACCGGCGACTTCGCTGGGAAAAGCAACGCGATGTTCCGCGCCGTCCACCGCGAGCTCGCGAACAAGCGCGCCGGAACCGCCTCGACCTTGCGCCGCGACGAAGTGCGCGGCGGTGGTAGAAAGCCGTGGAAACAAAAGGGTACCGGCCGCGCCCGCCAAGGTTCGATTCGCTCGCCGCAATGGACGCACGGCGGCGTCGCTTTCGGCCCGAAACCGCGCAGCTACGAAGAATCGCTCAACAAAAAGGAACGCCGCGTCGCGTTGCAGGCCGCGCTGGGCGATCGCTTCCGCAACGATTGCGTGACGCTCCTCGCCACCGAAAACCTCAACCTCGAGAAGACGCGCGATCTGGCGGCACTGCTCTTTGGCTCGGCGACGGCTGCGAAGCACCGCGAACCGACGCTCGTCGTCTACGCCGCCGACGAACGCGACGGCGTCGGGAGGCAGCTCGAACGCTCCGGCCGCAATCTGCAGCGCGTTAGCGTCACGCATCTCGGCGCGCTCGACGTCAAGGACGTTCTGGGCCACTCGCGCTTGCTGCTGACGGTCGCGGCTTTCGGCGCGCTCGGAAACGCCTTTACGAAGGAGTCCGCGTAGCATGCAAGCGCGCGAAGTCATCATCGCACCGCTCATCACCGAGAAATCGATGAGCGGGACGATGCAGCAACAGTACGCTTTCGAAGTTCATCGCCGCGCGACCAAGACGCAGATCCGTCTGGCGATCGTCGAGATCTTCAAAGTCGACGTTCTCAAGGTGAACACGGTGAACGTCGCCGGCAAGAAGAAGAATTTTGCACGTCGCGGCGTGCGCACGTCCGGGATGCAATCGAGTTGGAAAAAAGCCATCGTCACGCTGAAGCAAGGCCAAAAAATAGAGTTGGGCGGCCTGAATTACTTTGAGCAATAATTATGCCTGTTAAGAGATTTCGGCCGACGTCCGCGGGGATGCGCTTTAAGACGGTCAACGACTTCAGCCAGCTGAGCAAGAAAAATCCAGAGAAGCAGCTCGTCGAGGTCAAGAAGAAGCATTCCGGCCGCAACAACAACGGTCACATCACGGTTCGCCACAAAGGCGGCGGGACGCGGCGCCAGTATCGTATCATCGATTTCAAACGGACGAAGGATGGGATTCCGGCGAAGGTCGCGGCGATCGAATACGATCCCAACCGCTCTGCGCGCATCGCGTTGCTGTTCTATCGCGACGGCGAGAAGCGTTACATCCTCGCCCCCACCACCCTTGAAGTCGGCGACGTGGTCGAATCCGGCCCGGGCGCCGACATCAAGACCGGCAACGCGCTGCCGATCGCGAACATCCCGCTCGGCACGGTCATTCACAACATCGAATTGCGGCCCGGGGAAGGCGGCAAGCTGGTGCGTTCCGCCGGCACCTCGGCTCAGTTGATGGCGAAGGAAGGCGTGTACGCGCAAATCCGCATGCCCTCCGGCGAAGTGCGCAAGATTCTGGCGACCTGCCGTGCGACGATCGGTCAGCTCGGCAACCTCGATCACGAAAACATCGTGATCGGCAAAGCCGGCCGCATCCGCCACATGGGGAAGCGCCCGTCCGTGCGTGGCATCGCGATGAACCCGGTCGATCACCCGCATGGCGGCGGCGAAGCGCGTTCGACCTCCGGCCGCCCGCCGACGACGCCCTGGGGTCAGATGACGATGGGCAAGAAGACGCGCCGCAACAAGCGCACCAAGAAGATGATCGTCCGCGCAAGGAGTGCGAAGTAGTGGGCCGCTCTCTCAAAAAAGGTCCGTACGTCGCGGATCATCTGCTCGCCAAGATCGAGAAACTCAACTCGACGCGCGAGAAGCGCGTCATCAAGACGTGGTCGCGGGCCAGCACGGTCGTGCCGGCGATGGTCGGTCATACGATTTCCGTTCATAATGGGAAGACGCACGTCCCGGTCTTCGTCACCGAAAACATGGTCGGACACAAGCTCGGTGAGTTCGCGCCGACTCGGATCTTTCGCGCGCACTCGGGCGAGAAATCGAAGATCGCGGCGACCACCGGCGCTGCGCCGGCCGCCCCGGCGGGAACGACGTCTTCATGAGCGACACGCAAACCGCCGAGCGCAGCGAAGCGTTCGCGCATCTCAAATTCGCGCGCATGGCGCCCCGCAAGTTGCGCCGCGTCGCCGACGCGATTCGTGGTAAATCCGTGCGCGAAGCGCTCGTGCTTTTGAAGTTCTCGGGCGTCTTCGCCGCCGAACCGATCGAGAAGCTTTTGCGAAGTGCCGTCGCCAACGCCGAAAACAATCACAGCATGGCGACAGACGATCTCTACGTCGCCAAGATCATCGTCGACAGCGGGCCCGGCGGCGGCTTCACCAAACGGCTCGATCCGCGCGCCCAAGGCCGCGCCGCGTTCAAGCGCAAGCGCATGTCGCACGTAACCATCGTGGTTTCGACGGCCGCTCCGAAAGTGAAACCGAAGCGCCGATCCGGCGCCTCGATCGCGCTTTCGACCAGAACGTCGCGGCGCGCCGCCGTCGAATCCGCCAAGCCCGCAAAGCGCGGGCGCAAGAAAGTCGCCGCCAAGGCCGGAGCAAAAAAGTAGTGGGTCAGAAAATTCATCCGGTCGGCTTGCGACTCGGGATTACGCGAACGTGGGACAGCCGCTGGTACGAGAAGAAGAATTATCGCGCCTGGCTACACGAAGACGCCGCGATTCGCAAGTACTTCGCCCGGCTCACCCGCGCCGCATCGATTTCGAAAGTCGAGATCGAGCGGCGCGCCAACCAAGCGCGCGTCATCGTCCACACCGCGAAACCCGGGATCATCATCGGCAAACGAGGCGTCGGCATCGAAGACATCCGGCGCGGACTCGAACAGCTCACCCAAAAGGGCGTCCAAGTCAACGTCGTCGAGATCAAGCATCCCGAGCTCGATGCGCGACTGGTCGGCCAGAACATCGTCGACCAACTCGAAAAGCGCATCGCTTTCCGGCGCGCGATGAAGCAGGCGATCATGCGTACCATGAAAGCGGGCGGGCGCGGCGTCAAAGTGATGGTCTCGGGTCGCTTGGGCGGCGCCGAAATCGCGCGTTCCGAGCAGAATCACGACGGTAAAGTTCCGCTACACACCCTGCGCGCCGACATCGATTACGCGCATGTCGAAGCGTTCACGACCTTTGGACGCATCGGCGTCAAGGTCTGGATCTATAAAGGCGAGGTCTTGCCCGAAGGCACGACGCGACCCGAAGCCCGCGGCGAACGTGGCGGAGACCGCTCCGGCGGCTTCCGCGACCGGCGCAACGAGCGCCGCGGACGGCGCCGCGACCGGCCCGCCGACGCCCCCGGCGAAAGCATCGTCCTTCCCACGCCGTCTGAAATCGAGCACGATCACGCGTCGCTCGTGTCGGAGATCGAAGGGGCGCCGCCGTTGCATGGCGCTCACGCGACCGGTCCGCACGGCGGCGCTGCGACCCACGACCCGAACGCGCAACACGGCTCCGGCGTAACGACCGAAACCTCACAAGTCGATCTCGCGACGCAGCACACCGTCGACGAGGCCGAACGCTCCGCACCCGATGTCACGCCGGGCGAAGCTCGCGAAGCCGATGTCACGCTGAGCGAAGCTCGCGAAGCCGATGTCACGCCGAGCGAAGCTCCCGAAGCCGACGTCACGCCGAGCGAAGTTCGTCCCTCGACGGAGCTCGGGACAAGCTCCGCGAGCGGAGTCGAAGCGCCACCGAATGCCCCGAATGAGGAACCAGCGTAGTCATGCTTACTCCGAAACGCGTCAAGTGGCGCAAAGTCCATCGCGGTCGCATGAAGGGTAAAGCCATGTCGGGGAACACGCTGACCTACGGCGAGTATGGGCTGCAGGCACTCGAGCCGTGCTGGATGAGCAACCGCCAAATCGAGGCCGCGCGTATCGCGTTGACGCGTCACATCAAGCGCGGCGGCAAAGTCTGGATCAAAGTTTTTCCCGACAAGTCGGTGACCAAGAAACCGGCCGAAGTCCGCATGGGCTCGGGTAAGGGTAATCCCGAAGGATGGGTTGCCGTCGTCCTGCCCGGCCGCGTCCTCTTCGAGATCGCCGGCGTCCCCGACGACGTTGCGCGCGAAGCGCTCAAACTCGCCGCGGCCAAACTTCCGATCGGCACCAAAATCGTGACGCGTTCCGAGGAGGCTGCATGAAACGGGATGAGTTGACGAAGCTGCGCGATTACACCATCGCGGAATTGCAGCAGCGTGCGCGAGAGACGAAGGAAGAGCTCTTCAACCTGCGCTTCCAGCTGCGCACGGGCCACCTTTCGGACTTCAGCCGCGTCAAAGCCATTCGGCGCGTCTACGCGCGCATCCAAACGGTGATCAGCGAAAAACGGCTCGCGGAGGCGAAGCATGGAGCGGCCTAACGTGAGTCGGGGCAACCGGCGCCGGGTCAAGCAGGGCCGCGTGGCGAGCGACAAGATGGACAAGACCATCGTGGTCGTCGCCGAGACGCGCGTTCCGCATCCGGTTTACAAGAAAATCGTGCGCAAGTCGGTCCGTTTCAAGGCTCACGACGAGCGCAACGAAGCGAAACTCGGCGATCTCGTTCGCATTGCCGAATGCCGCCCCATGTCGGCCGAGAAACGCTGGCGCCTGATCGAGATTTTGGAAAAGGCTAAATGAAGACATCGCTTACGTATTTGCCCGAGATTTCGGTTCGGGCCAAGGAGCTAGGAGCGATGTGTGCACGGTTAGCACATGAGCGACGCAGCGACGCCCGCCCGGACCGAAAGATTGGGCAAATACAATGATCCAGCAAGAAACGCGATTAAGGGTCGCCGACAATTCGGGCGCGCGCGAGCTGCTCTGCATCCACGTGCAGGGTGGATCGCGTCATCAATACGCCTACGTCGGCGACATTATCGTCGGCACGGTCAAGAGCGCGATCCCCGGCGCCGCGGTCAAGAAAGGCCAAGTCGTAAAGGCCGTCGTCGTGCGCTGCGCGCAGCCGATGAAGCGCCCCGACGGCTCGACGATCAAATTCGACGAGAACGCCTGCGTGATCATCAAGGGCGAAAAAGACAACCTCGATCCGCGCGGAACGCGCGTCTTCGGGCCGGTCTGCCGCGAGCTGCGCGACCGCGGCTTCCTCAAAATCGCGTCACTGGCGCCGGAGGTCCTCTAGTGGGCCTCGTCCTGATTCACCGGCCCGGCGTGTTGAAGGTGAAGCTCGCCAAAGGCGATACCGTCGTGATTCGCCGCGGCAAGGAGAAGGGTAAACGCGGCACGGTCAAAGCCATCTTTCCGAAGACGGGTTTGGCGACGGTCGAAGGCCTCAACGTCGTCAAGCGCCACACGAAGCAAGGCGTCGGCGGCGCGAAGTCGGCCGGCATCTACGAGAAGGAAGCGCCGCTGCCGATCTCGGTCCTGCAATTCGTTTGCGCGAAGTGCGGCGCGCCGTCGCGCGTCAAGTACAAGGTTGGACCCGAGGGCAAGAAGCAGCGCATCTGCGGCCGCTGCGGCGAAGTCGCGGCCGAAACGGTGAAAGGAAGATAATGCCCGCCACTGTTTCACGCCTGCGCGAGCGCTACATGGGCGATATCCGCAAGTCCCTGATCGAAAAATTCGGCTACAAAAACGTGCACGAGGTTCCGAAGCTTCAGAAGGTCGTCATTAACATGTCGGTCTCCGATGCTCTCCAGAACCCGAAGGTGCTCGACACGGCGGCCAAAGAGCTCGAGGTCATCTCGGGTCAGAAAGCCATCATCACCAAGGCGAAAAAGTCGATCGCCGCTTTCAAGTTGCGCGAAGGCGTGAACCTCGGCGCGAAGGTGACCTTGCGCGGCGACCGGATGTACGTCTTCATCGACAAGCTCTTCAACATCGTGCTGCCTCGCATACGCGATTTTCGAGGGCTCGCGCGCAAATCGTTCGACGGACGCGGTAACTACAATCTGGGGTTGCGCGAGCAGACCGTTTTTCCCGAGATCAACTACGACAAAGTCGACAAACTGCGGGGGATGGACATCGTTATCGTGACGACCGCAAAATCGGATGAAGAAGCGAGCGAGTTTCTTTCACAGATGGGCCTCCCGCTCCAAAAGGAACGAGCATAGCAGACTAATGGCCAAAACCTCGAGCATCGAGAAATCGAAACGGACGCCGAAATTCAAGGTGCGGCAGCACAACCGCTGTCTCGCGTGCGGCCGGCCCCGCGGTTATTACCGCAAGTTCGGGCTGTGCCGGATCTGTTTCCGCGAAAACGCGCACCGCGGTTTCATTCCCGGTATCGTAAAGGCCAGTTGGTGAGGATAGTGCATTTATGCTAACGACCGATCCTATTGCCGACATGCTGACCCGGATCCGTAACGCCAACACGGCGGGTCACGAGACCGTCGACATCCCCGCTTCGAAGATGAAGAAGTCGATCGCCGAGATCCTCAAGGAGGAAGGCTTCATTCGGAGCTACGATGTCGTAACGGAAGGGCCGCAAGGAACCTTGCGCATTACCCTCAAGTACGGCCCGGAAAAAGAGAAAGTCATCACCGGGCTACGCCGCATCAGCCGGCCGGGCTTGCGCGTCTACTCGCCGCGCACGGAGATTCCGCGGCTCCTCGGCGGCCTCGGCCTGGTCATCCTCTCGACCTCGAAGGGGGTCATGTCGGGGAAGCGCGCCAAGCGCGAAGGCTACGGCGGTGAGGTCCTGGCATATGTTTGGTAACTGGGGGCGTCGCAGGCTTTAATCATGTCACGTATCGGAAAATTACCGCTCACGATTCCCGACAACGTCACCGTTGCGGTGACGGACTCGACCGTGCGCGTCAAAGGTCCCAAGGGCGAACTGCAGCAAGCGATCCAGCCGGTCGTGCGCGTTGCGGTCGAAGCGAACGTCCTTCGCGTCGTGCGCGAGGGCGAGACAAGAGAGCATCGCGCGGCGCACGGTCTCACGCGCACGCTGGTCGCCAACATGATCGAGGGCGTATCGAAAGGTTATCGTAAGAGCCTCGAGATCCAAGGCGTCGGCTATCGCGTCGCCAAGGCCGGCGAGCGGCTCAACTTTCAACTTGGCTTCTCGCACCCGCTGTCATACGAGCCGCCGAAAGGCATCACGTTCTCCGTCGAGGGTACGAACCGAATTCACGTCGAGGGCATCGACAAACAGCAAGTCGGCCAAGTCGCCGCCGAGATTCGCGCGCTGCGCCCGCCCGAGCCCTATAAGGGCAAAGGCATTCGCTACGAGGGCGAGTTCGTCAAGAAGAAACTCGGCAAGGCCGGCAAGGCGATCGGTAAGGCTTAGGTATGAAATCCAAAAACGATGCGCGCATCAAGCGCCACAAGCGCGCACGCAAGCGGGTTCTGGGGACGGCCGCGCGGCCGCGGCTGCAAGTCTTTCGTTCGCTGCACCACATCTACGCCGCCGTCATCGACGACAGCGAGGGCCGGACGCTCGTCACGGCCTCGACGCGTCAGAAAGACGTCGCCGCCGGCCTCTCGTCACGAACCAATCTCGATGCCGCAAAACGCGTCGGCGAGATCGTCGCCCAGCGCGCGAAGGCTGCCGGCATCGGTGCCGTCGTCTTCGACACCAATGGTCTTAAGTATCACGGCCGAGTCGCTGCGCTGGCGCAAGCGGCGCGCGCCGCCGGACTAGAATTTTAGGAAGATTCATGCAATATAGAGGAGGTCGCGATCGCGACAATTCGGGCTTCGACGAAACGGTCGTCCGAGTCAATCGCGTCGCCAAGGTCGTCAAAGGCGGGAAGCGTTTCAGCTTCAGCGCGCTCGTCGTGGTCGGCGATCGCAAGGGCCGGGTCGGCTTCGCCATCGGGAAAGCCGGCGAAGTCCCCGAGGCCATTCGCAAGGGTGTCGAACAGGCGCGCAAGGCCCTCATCACGGTCCCGATGGTCGATCGGACGATCCCGCACGAGGTGACCATCCAGGTCGGCGCCGGCAAAGTCTTCATGAAACCAGCCGCGCCCGGAACCGGCGTGATCGCCGGCGGCGCGATGCGTGCGGTCCTCGAACTCGCCGGGATCCACGACATCCTCACGAAATCCCTGGGTAGCTCGAACCCGATCAACGTCGTCCTCGCTACGTGTGAGGGTTTGCGCTCGCTTCGAACGGCCGAGCAGGTCGCGAAGATGCGTGACAAAACTGTTCAAGAACTCTTTGCGTAATCACGATGCCCGAAAAAAAGAAAAAACCAGCTCCTAAAGCCGCGGCCAAGAAGACCGCGCCGAAAGCCGGCGCGGCGAAAACGTCTGTTGCCAAAAAGGCGGCAAAGACGGACGTCAAGGCTCCTCCCGCAAGGAAGGGTGCCGCGAAGAAAGCGACACCGTCCAGACGCGCTCGCGCGACGATCGAATCGGATCGTCGCCCCGGTCTGCCGCCCGCACGGCCTGGGATGACGCTCGCCCAACTGCGCGAGAATCACGGCGCCCGTCCGAAGCGCGTTCGCATCGGTCGGGGACACGGCTCGGGTATGGTCAAGACCGGCGGCGAGGGCGGCAAAGGGCAGACCGTCCGTTCCGGCGGCGGCAAAGGCCCTGCTTTCGAAGGCGGCCAGACGCCCTGGGCGCGACGGCTTCCGCATCGTCGCGGCTACTCGCAGAAGGCCCGCGACATCGGCCATTTCCGCACGACGTTTTCGGTCGTCAACTTGAGCGCGCTGGCGAGCTGGGATCCGAAGGTCGAAGTCTCGCCGCAATCGCTCGTCGAGCGGCGCGTCATCGGTAAGGCCCAGGACGGCGTGAAGATTCTCGGCGGCACGAAGCCTGGGAAGACGCTGCCCGCGGGGTTGGTCTTCCGCGACGTCCTCTTCTCGCAGAGCGCGCGCGACGCACTCGTCGCGGCCGGAGCGAACCTAGGCGAAGAGACGGCACCGAGCACCGAAGAGTAGCTTGGGCATCTAATGCTGCAAAATCTGCGCGCGGCGATCCTCGTCCCGGACATCCGCAAGCGAATCCTGTTCGTCTTCGGCGCGTTTGCGCTGTTCGTCTTCATGATCCACGTCCAGTTACCCGACGTCAACGAAGACAAGTGGCAGAACCTTTTGCGCGAGGGGACGTTCTACAACTTCCTTGGCTTCCTTTCGGGCGGCGCGCTGCAAAAACTCTCGATCATCGCGATGGGGATCACGCCTTACATCAACGCCTCAATCATCATGCAGCTGATGACGATCGTTCTCCCCCAACTCGAGGAGATGGCGAAGAAAGGCGGCGAGGAAGGCCGCAAGAAGATCAGCCAGTACACGCGCTGGTTGACCATCGTCCTGGCCGCCATTCAGGCGAGCACGATGTCGATCAACATGCAGCGGGCCGGCGTTTTCTACGACAACTCCACGGCCTTTTTGATCTTCGCGATCGTCGCCTTCGTCGCCGGGACACTGTTTTTGATGTGGCTCGGCGAACAGATCAGCGACAAGGGCATCGGCAACGGCGTCTCCCTGATCATCTTCGTCGGGATCGTGCTGCGCTACCCGACATACGTGGCCCAGACCGTCCAGCTCGGCCAGCGCGAGGGACTCAACGTCGGGGGCCTCGTGCTGTTCATAGCGATCGCTTTGGTCACGATCGTTTCGATCATCTTCATGTATCAGGGCCAGCGCCGCATCCCGGTTCAGCAAGCGCGGCGCGTCGTCGGGCGCAAAATGTTCGCGGGCCGCTCCTCCTACATCCCGTTGCGCCTCAACAACGCCGGCGTCATCTCGATCATCTTCGCGATCTCGATCCTCTTGCTGCCCCAGCAGGCGCTGTCGTGGTTTCAGCACTCGGGCACGACGCCAACCTGGCTGCACCTCTTCGGCCCATTCGATCTGCCGACCAACGGTTCGGCGGTCTCGCTCGCCCTGCAAACCTACTTCAGCCCGAATTCGTTCCTTTACAACCTTGCATATTTCGTCCTGGTCGTCGTCTTCACGTTCTTCTACAGTTCGGTCGTCGTCAACGTCCGCGACATCGCCGACAACCTCAAGAAGAGCGGCTCTTTCATCCCCGGAATTCGGCCGGGCCAGCCGACCGTCGATTACATCCAGCGCATCCTGTTCCGCATCACGACGGTCGCAGCGGTCTATCTCGGTCTGCTCGCGGTGCTGCCTTCGACCATGCAACGCGGGCTCGGCGTCACGACCTTCTATCTGGGTTCGACGTCGCTCCTAATCGTCGTCGGCGTCGCGCTCGACACGATGACCCAGATCGAGGCGCGGCTGGCCATGCGCGATTACAAAGGCTTTATAAAACGATGAGCGCGTCGCCGCACGCCGTGCGGCTGATCTTCCTTGGGCCGCCCGGCGCCGGTAAAGGGACGCAGGCGAAGGTGCTCGAGGGCCGTTTCGGCGTCCGTCAGATCTCGACCGGCGACATCCTTCGCAAACACGTCGGCGAAGACACCGAGCTGGGTAAGGAGGCCAAGACGTACATGGATGCCGGGGCGCTCGTTCCCGACTCGATCATGGTCGGGATGATCGGGCAACAGCTCGACGATTACGGCTCGTTCATCCTCGATGGGTTCCCGCGCACCGTCCCGCAGGCCGAAGCGCTCGATGAATTGCTCGCGCGGGTCGGGAAGCCGCTCACGAAAGTGATTCAGTTCGGGGTCGATCACGACACGCTCGTGCGCCGTCTCACCGGCCGCTGGAGCAACCCGCGCACCGGACGCGTTTATCACGTCGAGTTCAACCCGCCGAAAGTTCATGGTTTCGACGACGAAGACGGCGGACCGCTCGTCCAGCGCATCGACGACACTCGCGACGTCGTCGAAAAACGCCTGCAGATCTACGCCGACCAGACCAAGGCGCTCAAAGAGTACTATACGCAGCGCGGGCTCCTGCAGCGGATCGACGCCCAAGCCGCGATCGAAGACGTCACCCGCGCGATCCTCTGCGACCTCAAATTGGAGAACGCCGGTGCCGTCACGCCGAGCGAAGCGACCGCAGGTCGCGGAGTCGAAAGGCAGACGTGATCACCATGAAGTCGGCGCGCGAAATCGAGATCATGCGCCGCGGCGGTAAGATCACTTCGATGACGCTGGCGGCCCTGCTCGAGCGAGCGAAGGCCGGGATGAGGTTGCGCGAACTCGATCGCCTCGCCGAGCGAATGATCCGCGACGGCGGCGGCGTCCCTACATTCAAAGGCTACAACGGTTTTCCGTCGTCGATTTGCGCGTCCGTCAACGACGCCGTGGTCCATGGCATCCCAGGCGACTACGTCCTCAAAGACGGCGATTTGCTCTCGCTCGACATCGGCACGACCTTCGAAGGCTACGTGAGCGACACGGCGGCGTCGATCGGGATCGGAAACGTCTCGGTGGAGGCACGACGCCTCATGCGGGTCACGCAAGAATGTCTGATGCTCGGCATCGCGCAGATGCAGCAGGGCAATCGTCTCTCCGACATCGGGCACGCGATCCAACGCCACGCCGAGGCGAACGGCTACGGCGTCGTCCGGGCGCTGGTCGGCCACGGCGTCGGGCGAAAGATGCACGAGGAGCCGCAAGTCCCCAATTGGGGAGACGCCGGCAAGGGGATCGTGATGAAACCAGGCCTCTGTCTCGCCATCGAGCCGATGATCACCGAGGGAACCCACGAGGTCGAAACGCTCGCCGATGGCTGGACAGTCGTGACGGCAGATGGTAAACTCGCAGCGCATTTCGAGCACACGATCGCCCTGACCGAGGAAGGTCCCCGAATCCTGACCCTCCGCGAAATCCTCGAGCATCCCGACGCGGCGAACTTTCGACCGAAGGAAGAGATCGCCGCGTGAGGTTCGCTCGCGATGGCTAGGCGACGTCGTGGCGGGATGCAGCGCCCCGACCGCAAGGCCCGCAACGAGGCCAAGGCGGCGCGCACGGCAACCCCCAAAGAAGAGGCGATCGAAGTCGAAGGCACGATCGTGGAGCCTCTTCCGAACGCGATGTTCCGCGTCGAACTGACCAACGGCCATCGCGTCCTCGCCCACGTCAGTGGAAAAATCCGAATGAATTTCATCCGTATCCTGCCCGGCGACCGCGTCCTCGTCGAGCTCTCCCCCTACGACCTCAGTCACGGCCGCATCACTTACAGATACAAGTAAAGCAAGGAAACCATGAAAGTCCGCCCATCCGTCAAACGCATCTGCGAAAAATGCATCGTCATCCGCCGCGAGGGCAAAGTTCGCGTGATCTGCACCAGCAACCCGAAGCATAAACAGGTCCAAGGCTGATGGCACGCATCTCCGGTATCGATCTCCCGCGCGAGAAGCGCATCGAGGTCGCGCTCACCTACATCTTTGGGATCGGGCTTCCGACCGCGCAGAAAATTCTCAAACAAACGGGCGTCGACCCGAATATTCGGGTCAAGAATCTGACCGAGGAACAAGAGAAGCGCCTGCGCGACGCGATTGACGGTTCGGTCAAGGTCGAAGGCGATTTGCGGCGCGAGGTCGCCGGCCATATCAAGCGGCTCACCGACATCGGCTGCTATCGCGGCCTGCGGCATCGCCGCGGCTTGCCGGTTCGCGGTCAGCGCACGAAGACCAACGCACGCACGCGCAAAGGGCCGAAGAAGACGGTCGGCGCGCGCAAGAAGGCCGCTCCGCCACCCGGCGCTCCGCCGAAGCGTTAGCCAACTTTTCCAGCCAAGCTTTCCAGCAACCATCGTTCTGCGGTAAACTTGGTGCGAGTGACGTTCGCCACGAGAGGCCAATTCGAAAGGATCTGGCCTCTTGCTTAATTCTGAAACCTACTCAAGATCACGCCATCTGCAAGAAGGCCGCTCCGCCGCCCGGCGCACCCCCGAAGCGCTAGTCGAGCGCCTCGAAATTCCGTGAGCTCGGTCGTCGGGTTGTGACCGGGCTCACACTTATTTCGACTCCCTAAACTTTCGGGCCAAAAGGGCGCGAGTGATCTGCGTCACTTGCTTGCATCACACTCAGGCACGTATGCTGTGACTAACCCAACGTTCACGGAGGACCCGGTGGTTTGCAACGGTCGGTCTTTCTCACTGGCGACGGCTTTTTTGCCCGTCGGGCGCTCCGTTGGCAATCCGGACGGCACGCTCCGATCGGACATCGGAGCTTTCTGAGGTGACCATTTCAGGCGTCCTCTTGAAAGACGACGGTTCTCCCCCAGTCTCGCTCGGGACGCGACCGATCACATTGGTCGTCGCGCCGGAAGGCTACGGGAAGACAAAGCTCCTGACGGACTATGCGTCGCAGCATGCGAGCGCGTACGTTGCGATCGCCGATACCACATCGTTTGCACGCTTCGCCGCCGAGATCGTCAAGGCGCTCTCGCCGTACGCCCCGGAGATCGTTCAAACGTTGGCAGGCGCCTACGAGCGCGCGCTGCAAGCGCAAGATCCCGCCGCGACCCTGGCAACCTGGTTCGTCCGTCACCTCCGCGACGTGCGAGCCGCCGTCCTGATCGACGACTTAGACCAAGCTCGAGACCCGCGGATCGTAAAGTTCGTCATCTCGGCGGCCGAGCGTTCGCCGGCAGACTGCTGCTGGATCATCGCCACCGAACACACGCAAGACCTTCCGCTCGCCGGCTGGCTCGCCCATGGAACTGCGGGAATGCCCTTCGACGCGGAGCATTTGGGTTTGACGCCGGCGAGGGCGCTCGAAATCGCGGCCGCGGTCGCACCCACGGCGAGCGGCGACGGCGTCGAGCGGATGCGCCGGTTCACGAACGGGGTCGTCGGCGACTTCGCGATGATGCTGCGCCGTCCGGGGGCCCTGGTCTTCGACGAAGCGCTACGCGCGAACCGGTTCGAACCGATCTTCGAGGAGATTTACGCGACCTTGAGCGGGGCCGAGCGCGAAGCCGCGCTCGAGGGAGCACTGCTGCCGAACCTCGACGGCACGCCGCTCGCCGAATTGCGCGCCCGTTGCCCTCACCTCTTCGAAATCGATGCCCCCGCCTATATCCCGCGCTTCCGGCGCTTCCTGCGCGAGAAGATCGCCGGCGCCGACGATCGGGCCGCCTTGACGCTGCGCGTCGCGCAAGCGCTTGAGGATGCCGGCAATCTCGCCGATGCGATGCAATTGACGATCGCGTCCGCAAAAGAGCGCGCCATTCTCGGCATCGTCGAACGCCACGGCTTCGTCGCCCTCGAAAGCGAGCATTCTCACCTACTGCACGACGCGCTCGCGGCACTGTCACCCGAGGCGCGTGCGAGCAACCCCGCGATTCTCGCCCTTTTGGGGATGGCGGCCGCACTCGGCGGACACGCCGACGTCTCCGAGGCCTACTTCCAGAACGCGCTCAAGGCGTGCGCGACGCCCTGGGAGCGGACCCGGATGCGCTATTGGTATGGCTGCGAGCTGCTGCGTCGCGGACGTCCCGACGCGCTCGCCGTCCTGCAGCCCGACGGCGAATACGAAGAGATACCGGCGCCGCTGCGCACCAAGATCATGTCGGCCTGCGCCGCGGGAACCGCGATCGAGAAGCGTTTCGAGGCGGCACACGAATGGCTCGACCGCGCGACGCAAACGCTCGAAACCTTCTGCGACGACACGGTACGCGCGCGCGTCTACCATCAGACCGCTTTCGTCGCGTTGCGCGAAGGCGAGTTCGAGCGGGCCAAAGCCTTTGCCCAAGCCGCTTGCAGCTTGGCCGCGCGGATCGGGGCTTACGAAGTCGCCGCCGGCGCAGCGAGCGTCCTATACAACATCGCGATCGACATCGACGAAGACTGCTCGCTGGCGGCGACCTACCTCCGGCAGATCGCACTCTACGGCGCGAAATGCGGGAGTGTCGAGAAGCAATTCTACGCCCTGGTGGCGGCCTATGAAATCGAAGCCGAGCGAGGCGACGCCACGGCGCTCAACCAGATCGAGCGCGATCTGAACGAATTCGACGTCCAGTACAGCGGGCGTTTCGCCACTCAGGCACTCCTGCCGGCCCAGGTCCTGCAGATCGCCTCAAACGGCGATTTCTCGCGCGCGCATCGCATCCTCGCATCGAGCGCCGAGCAACACCAGGAACCGGAACGCCGTGCGCTCCGCTTTGCCGAAGTCGCGATGTATGCCGCCGCGGCGGGTGCGACGAGTGACGCGCTGTCGGCGCTGGCCGCGGCGCGCAAGCTCGATCGCTTCCCGAAGGCCTCGAGCGTCTTCTTGTGGCGCGCGCGCCTCTTCGTCGCACTGACCGAAGTATTGCTCGGCCGGCCCGCAGTTGCCAAAAAGATCCTCGCGCGCATCGACCAAGACGTCCCGCCGGATCGTCGCCGCCTGCGGGCTCTGGCTCGCGCGATCGAGGCGTTGGCCGATTGGCGTGCCGGAGACGGCGACCACGTCGAATTGTTCGGCGCGCTCGAGCAACTGCGACGCGACGAATTCGGAGGATACGCGCGGCTGCTCGAAATGCTCCCGCCGGCTTGCATCGAGCCGCTCAGCGTGGACGAAGGGAACTCGGCATGAGCGTCGCGTTGCTGAACCGTCCGGCAGCGCGCGTCGAAGCGCGCGCGGATTTGACCAGTGCCGTCATGCGCGAGGTCCCGAAAGACGAGCGCAGCTTGATCGTGCACCTGCTCGCGCGAACGTTCGTCGACACCTACACGCACTCGCTCCGCGACGGCTCCCCCGCCCAATTGGTCGACTGGGTCGATCGCATGTGCGACGCGCACGCCGACACCCCCGCCGTCACAAAGTTGTTCGTCGGCGCTTGCCGTTCGCTCGACGAATTCTTCGCCGGCAGCGGCGTGGCAGAGTGCGAGCGAGCGCCGCTGCGCCTGCTCGATGATTCGCTGCGGCCGATTCTTCAGAAGCCGCGGCAGCTCCGCGCCGCGGTGCACGAGCACGTCGACGAAGTCGACGCGGCGATCGACCAGATGCTGGGCCGGCTCGAAGACGCCGACCCCCTGACCGCCGAGCACTCGCGCGCCGTTTCGGCGTGGTGTGCGCGCTTGGCCCGAAGACTCTCGCTTTCCGAACAAGAGACGACCTACGTCGCGCGTTCCGGGATGATCCACGACGTCGGCAAGGTCACGACGCCGCCGTCGATCCTACAGGCTCCGCGTCGGTTGACCGACACCGAATGGGTGCTGATGCGCGAACACACGACCTACGGCGAGCAGATCATCATCGAAGATGGCCGCCTGGCCAAATTCTCATTGATCGTCCGCGCCCACCACGAGCGACTCGATGGGCGCGGTTATCCCGATGGAAGGGTGCGCGACGAAGTCCCGCTCGCGGCCCGCATCGTGACCGTCGCCGATTGCTTCAACGCGATGATCGGTCGCCGTCCCTATCGGCCGGCGATGGCGCCCTCTGACGCGCTCGAACAACTCCATCTCCACAAAGGCTCGCAGTTCGACAGGGATGTCGTCGCCGCGATGCATGAGGTCGTGCACCAAAGATGAATACCACAGCAAGCAACGTCGCCGTCCTGGAGACCCTTCGCGACGCACGTTCCGCGCTGATCGATTCGGCTTTGGAGGTCTTGAGCGCGCAGCAACGGACGCTGCTCAATCAAGCGCTGGCGCATTCGTTCGTCGATGCATACCTCGATGCCGTGGCCGATCAGCACCCGGCGCGTCTCGCGGTCTGGGTCGAAGCGAAGGCCGCGAAGGCAACGCGCCAAGCCGAGGTCGCCGGATTTCTGAACGACGCCGGCCAAGCGCTGGCGGAGTTCGTCGATCTCAAAGAATTTGGTGAGTTCGCCGCAGCGCCGCTTCGGGCACTGCGCTCGATCGCGCCGCAGGCGTCCGATTCGCCGGAGCATCACGCTGCGGTCCACGACGTCGACGCGACGATCAACGAGATCGTCCGGTGCCTCAGCGATGGCGACGCGTTCGCCGGAGATCATGCCCGCGAGGTGTGCGCCTGGACGAAACGGCTCGCGCGGCGGTTGGGGCTCGACGCTGAAAGCGTCGTGTTCGCCGGAAATTGCGCGCTCGTCCACGATATGGGCGAACTCGCGCTTCCGCCCGGCATCGTCTCGACGCCGCGCCTGCTGCAGGAAGAAGAGATCGCTTTGGTCCGTACGCACGTCTTCGCCGGCGAGGGGCAAGCCCTCGCGGATCCGTTCCTTGCGCCGTTCGCGAGCGCGATCCGCTCGCACCACGAGCGCTACGACGGCAGCGGCTACCCCGATCGCTTGCGCGGTGAAGCGATTCCGTTGACGGCGCGAATCGTCGCCGTCGCTGACTCGTTCAACGCGATGGTCGGTCGCCGGCCGTATCGCGAAGCGGTCACGGCGTCCGAAGCACTCGAACGCATGCGGCTTGGTGCCGGGGCGCAATTCGATCCGGAGATCGTCTCGGCTCTCGAGGCAATCCTAAAGGCGCGCTGACGGGCGTCGTCGCGCACGTCAGCCTGAGGCGCAGCGAGCGATTTGTCACGCTGAGCGAAGCGAGCGATTTGTCACGCCGAGCGTAGCGGAGCGATTTGTCACGCCGAGCGCAGCGAGCGGAGCGAGCGAAGTCGAAGCGCCGCCGGGATTTGCCACTCGGAGCTGCGGGCGATACGTCTCCAAGCGTCGTAAAGCGCGTGCATGATCGACGACCGCGAGCTGCGCGCTTGGGCATACATCGCCCCTGAGCCGACGGCTGAGCGAAGGGGTCCGTTAGTCGATCTCCGCTGCGGCGTCAAGGACAACATCGACGTCGCCGGGATGCCGACGGCTTTCGGCGTCGAGTTTCGTACGGTCGTCCCCGAACGCGACGCCTGGTGCGTGGCGCGCCTGCGCGACGCCGGCGCGGCGATTCTTGGGAAGACCGCAGCGACCGCGTTCGCCTATCGCGATCCGGCCGCGACCAGAAATCCGTGGCATCGCGACCGCACGCCCGGCGGATCGAGTTCGGGGAGCGCGGCGGCGATCGCGGCCGGCCATATCGACTTCGCGCTTGGAACCCAAACGCTCGGCTCCGTCTTGCGGCCGGCGAGTTTTTGCGGCGTGGTCGGATTCAAACCGACCTACGGCGCGATTCCGATCGAGGGCGTCTGGCCGTTGGCCCCCTCGCTCGATACCGTCGGCATCCTCGCTAGGGATATGGAGATCGCCGCGCGCGTCGCGCGCGTCCTCCTCTCGAGCCTCAGCGAAACTCATCAGAAAGGGGCCGGCGGCGACGAGCGTCCACCGCGATTGTGCGTCGACATCGCGCTCAACGCCGAACGCTACGGCCGAGCGGCGCACGACGCCGCGGCGACGGCGTTGGCCGCGTGCGCCGAACGCGGCGCGACGCTGACCACCGTCGAGCTGCTGACGTTTGCGCAGCGCGCGCTCGCGGCAGCGGACACGATCATGGCGTACGAGATGCACGCCTCGCTTGGATTCCTCCTCGACGAGCCGCGGACTCCGCGCGAGTTGGCGGCGATGCTTCGTCGCGGCGCGTCGGTTTCACGCGAAGACTACGAACGCGCGCTCGGCGAACGCGACGCGCTGCGCTCCGAACTTCCGCGCATCTTCGTCGGTTGCGACGCGGTGGCAGTCCTTTGCGCCGGACCTGCGCCGCCGCGGGCGACGACCGGCGACGCCGCCGGTCAGGCTCCGTGGACGCTGTGTGGCGTTGCCTCGATTTCGCTCCCGATCGGGTTCGACGCCGACGGGCTCCCGCTCAGCCTGCAACTCGTCGCACCTCCCGGCGCCGACGCTTCGTTGTTGACGACCGCCGCCTGGGTCACGGCCACGATCCGGAAACGTTAGGGCAATCCTCCCGACACATCGCCCCGGTACGATAAACGTGCAGAACGGGGACGTGGTGTAATGACAGCATCGGTGCCCAGCCAAGCATCGGGTACGGGTTTGATTCCCGTCGTCTCCAGCTGCGTTTGCGTGGAATAGCCTTCTACGCTAAACTTGGGATGCTTGGCTGGGCATTCGACGGGGGTCCGATTCGCAAGATTCGGGCCCCCTAGCTTTTCTTGCCGCTATTCCACAGGAGCGGCTTCTACACGACGGCCGCGCAGCGGGTTGCGCAGAAAGAGCACCGTCGGGATCGAGAGCGCGAACAAGATCGCGCAGAAGCGGAATGCGTAATCGTATGAGAGGACGACCGCATTGATGTCGACCTGCCGCGCTAGCTGTGCCAGGGCCGCCGCTCGATCGGGTGCGTTGCGCAGGAAATCGGAGACGTTTGGGTTGCTCAAGTTGACGTTCGCGGCCAGCAGCTGCTGAACGTAGTCCTCCCGCCGCAAGATCAACAACTCGAGGACGGCGATCCCAAGGCTCCCGCCGAGTTGGCGAACCAGGGTGTAGATGCCCGTGGCGGTCGCCATGAGGTTGGTCGGGATGGCGGCCAGCGCGGCAGTGGTGAGCGGGACGAACAGAAAGCCGAGGGCGAATCCCTGCAGCACGCGTGGCCAAAAGATGTCCCAGTATCCGGCGTATTGATTGAGCCCGCCCAACAACCAGCTGCCGAGCGCAAAGCCCGCGAGTCCAAAGGCGATCGGTAGTTTCGGTGTGACCGTGCCGGCGAGCCGCCCCGCGATCGGCATGCTGATCGCGGTCGCGATCGCCCCCGGCAACAACGTGAGCCCGGTGTCCCATGCGCTGAAACCAAGGACGGTCTGGAAAAACAGCGGAAGCACCAAGTTCAATCCGAACAAACCGAAGCCGCTGACGATGCCGATCAGGTTTGCGATCGCGAACGGATACGATTTGAAGACCCGCAGATCGACGAAGGGATATGGATCGCGCAGTTCGCGAATCACGAACGCGCCGATTCCGAAGACCGCCACGAAGGTAAGGATGACGATCGTGCTCGAGTCGAACCAATCTTCGCGCTGCCCTCGTTCGAGGACGTATTGCAACGAGGCGATCCCCGCCGTCATGAAGCCGAGGCCTACCCAATCGGCGCCCCGCTCGGGTTTCTTGATATAGGCCGGGTCTGCGATGAATTGCAAGGTCATCCAGATCGCGAGCACCCCGATCGGGATGTTGATGAAGAAGATGAGCGGCCACGAAAAATTGTCGACGAGCCATCCGCCGAGCGTCGGGCCGATCGCCGGCCCCACCATCGCCCCGAGGCCGAAGACCGCCATCGCCTGCCCGCGCTTTTCAACCGGATAGGATTCGAATAGAATTGCCTGTGCCGTCGGCTGAAGCGCGCCGCCGCCGACGCCCTGCACGACGCGCCACATGACGATTTCGGTCAGCGAGTGGGAGAGGCCGCACATCAGTGACGCGAGCGTGAAAATCGCAAGCGAGCTCGCGTAGAACAATTTCCGGCCGAAGAGTGCCGTCAGCCAGCCGTTGAGGGGCATGATGACCACGTTAGCGAGGATGTAGCCGGTCGCGACCCACGCGATCTCGTCGGTCGATGCGCCGAGATTGCCGGCCATGTCATTGAGCGCGACGTTGACGATCGTCGAGTCGATGATCGCCATGATCACGCCCAGCATCACCGTCGCCGTGATCAGGAAGAGCGGTGGGTTCGGGTGCGCCGCGCGAGCCATCGCACCGCGGGCGCGCTCGGTGAGGGTACTAACGCTCAACCGGCTGGCACCGATCGTCCCGAGTTTGCGTCATGGCGGGAAGGGTTCCTCAAAACGGTACGAGGCTCTTCGACGGCTCAGGAGTGAGCCCGAAGGCGGTACGGCCTGTACGTCAAAACCGCGTTCGACGGGCACTTTCGTAGGAGGTCCTTATGAGTTCGAGACGCTCTTTCCGCCATCCGATGGGCGCCTTGTCATTGCGTCGTGCGATCGTTGCAGCGACGGCCGCGTTGCTCCTGACCGGCCTTGCGTCTCCGGCGCTCGCCATCGACTACCGCGGATGGTTTTGGACGACCGCCGGCGACGCGAATCCTCTGCCATTCGACGAGTGCGTCCGCCGCGCGCCCGGCGCGATCGGATCGCAGGGTCTCACGGCCTCAAAATCCGGCAACAATCCCGTCTATTTCGACGCTACTCGCGGCGGAGTCTCGGTCACGATGTGGTGCATCGGAGAACCGAAGGGCTTCTATATGACTCTCGTGGTCATGAACGACGACCCGTCACAGAGTGCGACCAACATCGGCAATGCCATCAATACCGCCTTCTGGGGCACCACCTCCAGCGCGGCGCCGCCGCCGGCATTTGGAACCGTCGGCGGGAGATGGAGCCTGGGTTCCAATTGCAGCTGGGCTCCCCCCGGCGGATGGCAGGCAATCATCAGCTTGAATCAAGACCCGAATGGCGTCCTCTCCGGGACCGTCCTCAGCGACAACAACAACACCGGTTCGGGCGGAATAACCATCTTAGCGAATGCGAGCGGTTACGGCAATGCCAACCCCGCGGGGGCGCAATCGGTCTTCAGCGGCAATACGATGTCGCTGATCTTGCATCCGAATAGTTGGATCTCGGTGCTGCAGTTGACCGGCCAGCTCAACGGCAATCAGATCTCGGGCAGCGTTCATCATTACGGCAACGACGACTGCACGTTCACGATGGTGCGCAGCTGACGGCACGTCGCGGCTCGCGCCGCTAACCGGTTTCCTTTTCCTTCGGGACGGGGGTCTTGGCCTGGAGTGTCGGGCTAGTCGAGGGCTCGGAATCGTCCGCTAGCCGGAGCCGGACGAAATCGTCGACATCCTTGAGGTCGGTCGACGAAAGCCGCTGGCCGGTCGGAACGTGCTCGATCGTCGCCCGCCAATCGGGCGCGGAAGGAGCCGCTTCGCGCCAGACCCGGAGGACGAAAAGATGATCTTCGCGCGTCGTCGTCTTCATAGGCTCAATGGTAGGCGATCGCGCGTCCCTGTGCGTTCGCGCACGCGTTGTCAGGCCTCTGTCGGTGTGAAGGACTCGGGCCAGGCGTCACGTTCGGCCGCGTCGGCGATCTCGCGATTCCAGGAGATATTCAGGTAGCGATCGCGTCGTTGCGGTTCGATTTGAGCGGCACAACCGTCAACCAAACTCTTGGCGCGAGCGAGCGCCTCCCCGGCTCGAGCGCTCTCACCCGAAGCGCGCAGAATGCGAGCGGCCGCCCAATGGCACGTCTGCGGCCATTCCGTCCCCAGATCGTACGGTTCGTTGGCCAGCATCCGCTCGATCCGCTCGCGCGCCGTCGCGAGGTCGCCGCGCGCAGCGTACCAGAGCGCTAGATCGGCCAGCGCCTTCCCCGACCAGGCGTCGGATTGCGAGCGCGTCCGTACCAGGAGTGCCTCTTCGCCGTGCTCGATCGCCGCATCGACGTGCCCCATGAGCGCCTCTGCGATCGCCAAATTCTCCAGCGCCGAAGCTTCGAGCAGACCGTAGTCGCCGGTGCGCGCGAGTTCAAGCGCTGCACGCGCATTGGCTGCGCCGTGTACCGGGTCGCCGGCGACCGCCTCGAGCAAGGCTACGTTCGATCGGCCGAGCAGGGTGCCGCGAACGTCGTGAAGACTCTCGAAGATCTCGAGCGCCCGCGCAGTCTCATCGCGGGCCGCGGAGAAATCGCACAGAGCCGCGCTCATCACGGCACGGTTCATGAAGACGCTCGCCCGGCCACGCCGATCGTTGACCTCGTCGTAAAACGCTTCGGCCAAAGCAAAGTTTTCGCGCGCCTCGGCGTAACGCTCGCGTAGGGCGACCAGCGACACGGCGAGGAGCACGCGTGCCTTCGATTCGGCCAAACGATCGCCGAGTTCGATGCCGCGCTCGAGCCAGCGCTCCCCCGTCGCGAGGCACTGCGCGAGATCACGTCTGCTGTACGCCAGATAGAAGCTCGCTAGGAACGTCTCGATTTCGACCGTGCCGTCGCGGGCTTGTTCCGCCGTTTCGCGCGCCTTTACAAGGAGGGTCTCCGCCCCATCGAGCCGGCCGCGCTGCGTTTCTACCTCGGCAAGCCGCAGGAGCGAACGCGCCGCACCGGACGAGTCGTTCGCCTCCCGATACGCCGCGAGTGCCGCCGCGGCGGATGCGTACGCTTGGTCGAGATCGCCGTGGTCGTAGGCGGCGTGCGATTCTTCGAGTTGAAGAATGCCGCGCCAGCGCGGTTGATCGTACGAGATGAGTGCGCGGAGTTGGGGCAGCGCCGCGCGATGCGCGTCCTCGTCCTCGTTGTCCCGGGCGAACTCCAGCCGGCGCAGGAAAACCGTGCGGCGCAATTCGTCATCGCGCAGCTTTTCGGCAAGCGCCTCGAGCTCGCGCAGCGAGTCTTCACGCAACGTGCGATCGCCTAAGCGGCGGGCTAGCCGGTCGCGTTCGAGCAGAGCATCGGCGTGCAGTCGCGCTTCCATGCTTAGGGCGAGCGCCCGCGCCAGCTGCGTCCCAGCCGCGTCGAGTGCGCCTAACTCGATCGAGCGCCGGCCCGCTACGAGATAATGACGCGCGGCGGCCGTTTCGTCGCCGGCGAGTTCGTAATGGCGCGCAACCTCCGCGGCGATTTCCTCGCTCCGCTCGGGCGCAAGCTCTTCGAGGACGACGGCGATGCGCCGATGGCGCTCGATTGCTCGGTTTTCCGGCGCCAACCCGGCGACGACTTCGCGCACGATCTCGTGACCGAACGAGTAGTCGAAGAGCCCGCGTCCGGCGGTTTCGCGCACGATACGGTGGTCGATCAGCTCGGCGAGCGCCTCACCGACCGCCGCTTCGTTCCAGCCGCAAACGTCACGCGCCAGCGTCCCGGAAAATTGCGCTCCGATCAGCGCCGCGATCTCGGCGATCGTGCGTGCGTTCGAAGACAGGCGTTCGATGCGGCGCGCAACCAACGCGCGCAAGCCGCCTTTCTGCGCAACCGCGTCAGTTGTGTCGTCTTCGAGCAGTTGCGTGAGAAACAACGGGTTGCCTTCGGATTCGGCGAGTAGCGCCTTGGCGGGACGTTTTGTACGGAAACCGAGCAGCGGTTCGAGTTCGGCCAGGTCGTCGAGCGTGAGGGGTCGCAGGGAAAGGCTGCGCGCTCCGTGGACGCCGGCATCTCGGCGCAAACGCTGTAGCGGATGAATTCGTGGCGTTTCGTCGTCGCGAAACGTCGCGACGACCAGGATCGGCGCGAGCGCGACGCGCCGCAACAAGAACGCCAGCGCGGCGACCGTTGCTTCCTCGGCCCAATGTAAATCTTCCAGCACGAGCAAGACCGGACGAACTCGTGCGAGCCCGACCACGGCACGGGTCAAAGCCTCGAGAAGCCGTGCTCGTTCTCCCGCCGGATCGACCCTGGGAGGCGGCAGCGAATCCTTACGATTCGCTAGTTCCGGAAGGAGCGTCGCGAGCGTCGAAAGCCAAACCTCGCCGATGCGCAGCGATTCGACGAGCGGCAAGGCCGAACGCAGCGCCGTGACGATGCTTTGGTACGGCATGACCTCGGGCGATCCGGTCGTGCCGATCAAAACGCGCCCGCCGCGTTCTTCAACCGCGTGGACGAGTTCCAGCGCGAGACGCGTCTTTCCGATTCCGGCTTCACCGCCGACAAAGAAAACGCCGCCGCGACCTCGCGCTGCACGGCTCCAAGCGTCGAGCAGCTGCTCGATCTCGACGTGCCGGCCGACGAACGGAAGCGCCGGGGCGCGTTCGGCCGCGACGGCCGGAGCGTCGTCGTCGCTTTCCTTGTCGTTCTCGACGAATTCGTCGCGAGCGATCGCGTCGCGGACGGCGAGCGTTTCGGGCATCGGATCGATGCCGAGTTCGGCGCGTACGTATTGGGCGAAGCGACGAAACTCGTCGAGCGCACCCGCCCGATCGCCCGATTCATTTCGCAACGCAACCAGTCGTCGTACGATGTCTTCGCGAAACGGTTCGAGCGCCAGCAGCGCTTGTGCGTGTGCGATCGCGCGCGGAAAATCGAGTCGCCGGCGCGCGCTCGATATCGCCTGCGAAAGGGTCGCGAGGTAAAGGTTTCTCAGACGTTCGCGGATCGGAAAGATCCACTCGTCGTACAGCTGCGCGAGAAGCTCGCCGCCGTAGACCTCGATGGCTTCTTCGTGACTTCGCGGATTGGAGGCGGCGGCTACGAATTCGTCGACGTCGAGTCGCAGCGAAGCCGCTGGATTCCAACGCAGGGTGTTACCATCGACTTCGAGCCACTGCCCGGCCGGCGCCGGCGGTAAAACGCGTAAGAGGTCGTAGAGGTTGGCGCGCAATTTGGTGCGAGCCGATTCCTCGGTGTCGTCGGGCCACATGAGGTAGGCAAGGAAGTCGCGCGACAGCGGCGTCTCGCGGTGCAGCAAGAGGTACGCCAGCAACGGAAGGGTCTTGCGGGGCGTGGCTAGGTTGAACGGCGTTCCGTCAACGGAGACGGAGACGTGTCCTAGAAGACGGACTCGAAGTTCCGGTGCCTCGATCGGCTGCTGCAGGAGGGTCGCCTCCGTGACGGTTTTTCGGTTCGCGGGACGTGCACACTTGCCGGACGCCCTCGAACGGTGCGTTTGCTACGTATGGAACGAGCCCGGCGAAGATTTAATCGCCGAAGTCGGCCGGCCTACGGGCGCCTTGGGTTAAGCGGCGCACGGCGACCCGCGGTTTCCTGACTCCTCGTCGGTCGGCGGTCGATCTCCGGCCGGCCGGCGGGGCAGGCTCCAGTCATTGACCGAAGGGCGCGCATCCTGTACAATCGGTCGTCGGCTGTCCACGGCAGCCCGCGCGTCTCGGCGCGCCCGGACCTCCTCGCCGCTCGTCCGGTATCAAGATCGGGCCGCCTTCTAGGGCGGGGCCGGTCAAGGCGACGACACCCCAGGCTCGTTGCGTGGGGCCAAGATAAACTCCGGAGCACGATTGGCTGCCAAGAAACAACCCAAGGCGCGGAAAAAGCGCGAGTTCAAGAACGTCCTCGCCGGCGTCGCGCACATCCACTCTTCCTTTAACAACACGATCGTCACGATCTCCGACAACCAAGGCAGCGTCATCGCCTGGGCCTCGGCCGGGAACCTCGGCTTCAAGGGTTCGAAGAAGTCGACGCCGTTCGCAGCGCAGATGGCCGCCGAAGCCGTCGCGCGCAAGGCGATGGACCACGGCATGAAGACGGCTGAGGTCTACGTGAAGGGGCCCGGCGCGGGGCGAGAAGCCGCGATCCGCTCGCTTCAGGCCGCCGGCCTCGAGATCACACTCATCAAGGACGTCACGCCGATCCCCCACAATGGTTGCCGCCCGCCGAAGCGCCGGCGCGTTTAGAGGGGTTATAGGAGAAGATGTCACGCTATACCGCCCCGGTGTGCCGCCTCTGCCGTCGCGAGACGGCCGCGAGCAAAACCGGCGAGAAGATCAAGCTCTTTCTCAAGGGCGATCGGTGCCTGTCCAAAAAGTGCGCTGTCGAACGTCGCGGCACGGCACCCGGTCAGAAGACCCAAGGGAAGCCCAGCCGTCAGAAGATCTCGGAATACGGCCGGCAATTGCGCGAGAAGCAGAAGATGCGCCGCTATTACGGCGTTCACGAGACGCAGTTCGAGAATTATTTCCGCGAGGCCGCGCGCGTCCCGGGCCAGACCGGTAAAACGTTCTTGCAGCTGCTCGAGCGCCGCTTCGACAACGTCATCTACCGGATGAACCTCGCTTCGAGTCGCGCCCAAGCTCGCCAACTCGTCACGCATCGCCACTTCCGGGTGAACGGTCGCATCGTCAACATCCCTTCGTATCTTATGAGGGCCGGCGACGTCGTTACCATCGGCGAGCGCTCGTCCAAATCGCCGCTCATCCAGTCGAACCTCGAGTACGTCAAGAACCGCAACCATCCCGACTGGCTCGAGTGGAACGATCAAGAGAATTCGATCAAGATCGCAGCGCTCCCGAGCCGCGAGCAAATCGACACCCCCGTCGACGAGCAGTTGATCGTCGAATATTATTCACGCTAACTACCAACCTACAAGCCGTTGCTAGGCGTGCGATCGGAACGCACCGCGGGTGTGAGCCGGATAACGTAAGCAGCAATAAAGGAAACCAAACGACACCATGACCGTCATGGAAGCTCCGCACCTCCCGGGCATCGAAGTTCGCGAGCGTCGCGACAATTACGCGAAATTCATCATCGAGCCGCTCGACCGCGGATTCGGCATCACGCTCGGCAACGGGTTGCGCCGCGTCCTGCTTTCGAGCATTCCCGGCGCCGCCGTCACCTACGTCAAGATCGACGGCGTGCTGCACGAATTCTCGACCATCGCCGGCATCGTCGAAGATACGACCAATCTCTTGCTCAATCTCAAGGGCCTGCCGATCAAACTCAATACCGAGGATCCGAAGGTGTTGACGCTTTCGGTCGGCGGCGCGCGTGAGGTGACGGCCGGCGACATCACTCCCGATGCGGACGTGGAGATCCTTCAACCGGATTATCATATCGCGACCCTCTCGGCGAAGACCGCCAAGCTTCAGATGGAAATCGGCGTCGAGAAGAGCCGTGGTTACGTTACGGCCGATCGGCAGAAGAACGTCGAGCACATGATCGGCTTGATCCCGATGGATTCGATCTTCTCGCCGATCCGCAAGGTGAACTTCACGGTCGACGACACGCGCGTCGGCCAGTCGGTGGACTTCGATCGCCTGACGATCGAGGTCGAAACCAACGGATCGATCACTCCCGATGACGCGCTCTCGCAAGCCGCCTCGCTCCTTCAAGAGCAGCTCGACCTGTTCGTGAACTTCACGCAGGAAGAGAAGCCGCCGGCGACCGCTCCCGCCAGCGAATGGGACATCCCGGTCGAGTCCCTCAATCTCTCGGTGCGGTCGTTCAACTGCCTCAAGCGAGCTGGAATTTCGAAAGTCTCGGAGCTGCTCGACATGACCGAAGACGAAATCATCAAGATGCGCAACTTCGGCAAGAAATCGCTCGACGAGATCAAGGCCGTGCTCGAAGACCGGGGGCTGTCGCTACGCCAACCCGGCTAGCGACGCAAGAACGATGCCGCATCAAATCTCGAAGAAGCGCCTCTCACGGACCGACGGGCACCGTCGCGCCCTATTGCGTAATCTCGCCACGTCGTTCTTCAAGCACGAAAAGATCGAGACGACCAGTACCAAGGCGCGCGAGATATCGAAGGTCGTCGAGCGCCTGATCACGACCGCGCGGCGCGGCGACCTCCACTCGCGTCGCATCGTCGCGGCGTACCTCACCGAGGCGGCCGTCACGAAGAAGCTCGTCGACCAGATCGCGCCCTCGCTGAAAGATCGCACCGGCGGGTACACGCGAATCACGAAGACGAGGGTGCGGCCAGGCGACGCCGCCGAACTTTCCATTTTGGAACTCGTGCGATGACGTCGGCATCCGCGTGAAGCGAGGACCATCGACGTTTGCGAAACGCGATGTCTGACCCTGACATTGTCACGCTGAGCGCAGCGAGCGGAGCGAGCGAAGTCGAAGCGCCGACGGGACCTTCGCGATAGCGGGCGACTGCAAATATGGTTACGACCAGTGATCCGCTAAGTCTCAAGCCGATCGTCCGCGAATTCGTAGCGGACACGATCACGCCGATCTCGGCGTATCTCGCCCTGGCCACGCCGGGGCGTTCGTGTCTTCTGGAGAGCGTCGAGGGCACCGACCGAATCGCCCGGTTCTCATTTCTCGGGCTCGATTATCTCGAGACGGTCACGATCGACGACGACCCGCGGATGCTCGATCGAATCCGCGAGATTCTGTCTCGCTACCAGGTCGAGCGCGGCCTACCTTTCCCGGGCGGTGCGGTCTGCGCGTTCACTTACGACGCCGCGCGCGTCCTCGAACGCGTCGGACCAAAACCGCCCGCCGACGTCGCCTTCGCCGACGCTTTGATCATGATCCCCGGTACGTGGGTGGTATTCGACCATTTCACGCATCGCGTGACCTTGATCGGTTTTGCTCGCGACGAAGCCGAGCGTGCAGCCGTCGCGGATCGTCTCGACGGGTATATCGCGCAGTTGCTCGGCGTCCGTCCGACGGTCCCCGGCAACGTCCGCGCGAAAGGACCGGTCGGCACGTCGCTGGACGAAGCGACGTTTCTCGAACGAGTTGCCGAAGCGAAGCGCGCGATTTACGAGGGCGATGTCTATCAGATTCAAATCGGGATTCGCTACTCGTGCGAGCTCGATGGAACCCCGTTCGATTTCTATCGGCAACTGCGCGCTCGCAATCCGTCTCCGTATATGTTCTTCCTGGAGGCCGGTGGCCGCGCCGTCTTCGGCGCCTCGCCGGAATTTCTCGTGCGGCTCGATGCGGGACGCGCCAGGCTCAGGCCGCTCGCCGGGACCCGTCCGCGCGGCGACGACCCCGCGCGCGACAACGCGATCGCGGCGGAGCTGCTCGCCGACGCCAAGGAACGCGCCGAGCACGTGATGCTGGTCGACCTTGGGCGCAACGACCTGGGAGCGGTCTGTAAGATCGGCACGGTTCGCGTCGACGAATTGATGGTCATCGAACGCTACAGCCACGTGATGCACATCGTCTCCAACGTGACCGGGGACTTGCGCGATGACAAGGACGCGCTTGATCTTTTTGCGGCCGCGTTCCCAGCCGGGACGGTCACCGGGACGCCGAAGATTCGTGCGATGCAGCTGATCGATCGTCTCGAACCGGTTCGGCGCGGTTTTTACGCCGGCAGCGTCGCCCACATCGATTTCGACGGCGAGATGGACTCGTGCATCATCTTGCGCAGCGTTGCGACGGCCGGTGGGCGTGCCTATTGGCAAGCCTCGGCCGGGATCGTCGCCGACAGCGAACCTCAAGCCGAGTATCGCGAGATCCTCGCGAAGACCCAAATCGTCCGCGACGTCCTCGGGTTGGACAAATGACCGCCCACAAAGCGCGCATATTGCTGGTCGACAACTACGATTCGTTTACGTACAACCTCGCTCACCTCTTCGGTTCGCTCGGAGCTCAGGTCGACGTCGTGCGCAATGACGACGCGCGGCTCGAAGCGGGCCTCATCGCCGAGCGAGACGGATTGTGCATCGGCCCGGGTCCGGGCCGCCCGAAAGGCGCCGGGAAATCGCTCGACGCGCTCGGGTGGGCGCTGGAAGCGAAGCGGCCGGTGCTCGGGGTCTGCCTCGGACTGCAAGCGATCGGCGAGCATTTCGGCGGGGAAGTCGTGCACGCTCCTTCGTTGATGCACGGCAAGACCTCACAAATCGAGCACGATCAGAGCGGCGTTTTTGCGCGCCTTCCATCGCCCTTCCGCGCGACGCGTTACCACTCGCTCTGCGTCGACGCCGGCTCGCTGCCGAGCGAGGTTCGCGTGACGGCAACGAGCGAGGACGGGGTCGTGCAGGGTATCGCCCACCGCGAGCTCGAGGTCCACGGCGTCCAATTCCACCCGGAATCTGTCTTGACGACCGAAGGGCATTGGATCTTCCGAAATTTTCTCGATATCGTGTTCGGCTCGGTCCGATGAGCGACTACCCCACACTCCTGCGCGCGGTGATTGCACGCCGCGATCTCGACGCTGAGGCGATGTCCTTTGCGATCGGCGCGATCATGGACGCCGAGTGGAGTCAGGCCCAAGCCGGCGCGTTCTTGGCCGCGCTCGCCACCAAGGGCGAAACCGTCGACGAGGTCGTCGGCGCCGCCGAGGCGATGCGCGCGCGCAGCTTGCACGTCGAGCACGAGTTTCCGATCGTCGTCGACACGTGCGGGACCGGCGGCGACAACGCGCACACGATCAACATCTCGACGGCCGTGGGATTCGTCGTTGCCGGCAGCGGTCTGCCCGTCGCCAAACACGGCAATCGCGCCGCCTCGAGCCGCTGCGGCAGCGCCGATGTCCTCGAAGCGTGCGGCATCAAGATCGACGGCTCGCCGGAGAGCGCGACCCGGCAACTCGGCCGGCACAACTTCGCCTTCTTGTTCGCGCAGACGTATCATCCGGCGATGAAAGAAGTCGCACCCGTGCGGCGCCAGCTCGGCGTGCGCACCGTCTTCAATCTACTCGGGCCACTCTCGAATCCGGCGCGCGCGACGCATCAGGTTATCGGCGTCGCCGACGGCGCGCAGCTCGAACTCATCGGCGAAGCGCTCGAGCGGCTCGGTGCGCGTGCCGGCGCGATCGTCCATTCGGTAAGCGGTCTCGACGAAGTCGCCGGCGACGCGCCGACCGACGTTTATCAGTTCGCCGGACGCAAGAGCCGGCGTTACCGGATCGACCCCGCGGAATACGGCGTGCGCGCGACCGCGGCCGACGTCGGCGGCGGCGCTCCGGTCGAAAACGCGGCGGCCCTGCGCGCCATCCTCGCCGGTGAGAAGTCTCCGAGGGCGGACGTCGTCGCCCTGAACGCGGCGCTCGCGCTGATCGTCGCGGAGCGCGCGACGTCGCTTGGCGAGGGACTCGAGCAGGCCCGGCAATCCCTTGCGAGCGGAGCCGCCCGCTCGGTCTTCGACGCCCTGCGCGTCGAAGGTTCTGCGGAGATGGAGTTTGCGTGAGCGATATCCTTGAGCGTCTCTACGCCGCCAAAGCGAAGGTCTTGCGAGAAGAAGAGGCCCGCGAAGACTACCGGTCCGTAGCCGAACGCGCGGAGCGTCGGCGCGGCGAGCGGCGAGGTTTCGCAAAAGCCTTGCGCGGCGCCGATGGGCCTGCGATCATCGGCGAGATCAAACGCGCCTCACCTTCGCTCGGACTGATCGCGCGCAATTTCGACGCTACGTCGATTGCAGCGTCTTACCGGCGCGCCGCCGTGGATGCGATCAGCGTTCTCACCGAGGCCGATCATTTTCTTGGCGAGCTTGCCTTTCTCGACGTCGCGCGCAGCGAATCGAGCGTGCCGATCCTGCGCAAAGATTTTCTTTCGACCCCGTATCAGATCGCGCAGTCGGCCGCGTACGGCGCGGATGCCGTCCTCCTGATCGTGGCGGGACTCGACGATGCGACCTTGCGCAGCTTACGGGACGAGGCGAATCGCTTCGGTCTCGAGACCCTCGTTGAAGTGCACGACGAAGCCGAACTCGGACGCGCGCTCGCCGTCCAGCAGTCGGTCATCGGGATCAACAACCGCGATCTGCGCACCTTCGAAACCGACCTCGGCGTCACCGAACATCTCCTGCCGCTGTGCCCGCCCGGGACGCTCGTGATCAGCGAAAGCGGCGTCCAAGAAGCGAGCGACGTCATGCGCCTGTTCGCGCGCGGCGCTCGCGGTTTCTTGGTCGGCGAATCGTTGATGCGGGCCGCCGACCCGGTCGCTTTCGTGGCCGCCCTCAAGCGCGCCACGGACGCCTCTGCCGCCGACGTCACTTCGCCCGAAGGGCAGCTGGTCTGAACCGCCCCGACGCGCGCGGTTACTTTGGCGGGGAATTCGGCGGCAAATTCGTCCCCGAGGTTCTGTTCGAAGCGCTCGCCGAACTCGAGCGCGGGATGGATGCGGCCTTCGCCGATCCGGCGTTTTGGGACGAGTATCGCGCGCTTTTACGCGACTTTGTCGGACGGCCCTCGCCGCTGATGCAAGCGACGCGTTACGTCGGCGAGCCAAACGCCGCGACGCTCCTCTTCAAACGCGAAGATCTCAATCACACCGGCGCGCACAAGATCAACAACACCGTCGGTCAGGGACTGCTTGCGAAACGGATGGGGAAGCGGCGCATCATCGCCGAGACCGGCGCCGGCCAGCACGGCGTTGCGACGGCGACGATCGGTGCGAAGCTCGGTATCCCGGTCGATGTCTTCATGGGCGCGCTCGACGTCGAACGCCAATCGCTCAACGTCTACGTGATGAAACTGCTCGGTGCGCGCGTCCACCCCGTGACCAGCGGGACGCAGACCCTCAAGGACGCGACCAACGAAGCCTTTCGCGAGTGGGCCGGCCGCGTCGAAGACACGTTCTACGTGATCGGCAGCGTCGTCGGCGCGCATCCCTACCCGTACATGGTGCGTGAATTTCAGAAGGTGATCGGCCTCGAAGCGCGCGCGCAAGTCCTCGAACGCTACAAACGTTTGCCGACCGACGTCATCGCCTGCGTCGGCGGCGGCAGCAATGCGATGGGAATCTTCAGCGGCTTCGTGGACGATTCAAACGTTCGCCTGTGGGGCGTCGAGGCCGCGGGGCACGGGCTCGCTTCGCCCGATACGGCCGCTTCGCTGAACGCGGGCAGCATCGGAATCTTGCACGGCTCGCGCTCGTTCGTGCTGCAAAGCGCGGAAGGTCAGGTGCGCAACACGCACTCGATCAGCGCCGGCCTCGATTATCCCGGCGTCGGACCCGAGCACGCGTACTTGAAGGAAAGCGGCCGCGCCGCATACGTCGCCGCGACCGACGAGGAGGCGCTGGCGGCATTCCACCGCTGCGCCGAACGCGAAGGGATCGTCCCCGCGCTCGAATCGGCGCACGCGCTCGCCTTCGCCGAACGGCTGGCACTCGAACGCGGCCGCGAAGGATTGATCGTGGTCAACCTGAGCGGTCGTGGAGACAAAGACACTCGCCACGTCGCGGCGCTCGAATCGCCTCTGTCATCCTGAGCGAAGCGAGCGCAGCGAGCGGAGTCGAAGGACCATCCACGTGATGAATGGTTGCGAGCTTATCCGCGAAGCCTTCGCCCTCGCGAAAAGCGAACGGCGCTGCGCGCTCATCCCATATCTGTGCGCGGGAGATCCCGACGCTGAAACGACCGCGCTGTTGCTGGCGACCGCCGGTTCGACCGGAGCGGACATCCTCGAACTCGGCATCCCATACGGAGACCCGCTCGCCGACGGCCCGACGATCGCGGCAGCCGCGCAGCGAGCGCTGGACGGTGGGATGTCGATCGAAGGTGCGCTGCGACTTATGGCCGATGCGACCGCAGCCGGCGCCCCGCCGATCGTCGCGTTCACCTATCTCAACCCCATCGTCCAATACGGGCTCGAACGATTCGCCGATGCGCTGCTTTCCGCAGGCGCCGCCGGCGCGATCGTCCCCGACGCGCCCCTCGAAGAAACCGGCCCGATCCGCGCCGCCTTCAGTCCGCGCGGGCTCGCCCTGCCGCTGCTCATCGCACCGACGACGCCGCTGGAACGCGCCGCCGAGATCGCCGAAGCGAGCGACGCTTTCCTCTATCTCGTCTCGCGGCTCGGTGTCACCGGCGCCAGGCGCGAACCGGATTTCGACTGGATCGACGAACGCGTCGCCGAGTTGCGCGAACGAACGAGTAAACCGATCGCCGTTGGGTTCGGCGTTGGAACGGCCGAGCACGTCCGGCGCATCGCCGCAGTCGCCGACGGAGCGATCGTCGGCAGCGCGCTGATCGATAGTTACGCCGGATCGCGCGGGGAGGACGCCGCGCTGCGGGCTGCTCGATTCCTCGAATCGCTGCGAGCGGAGGCTGGCTAGACGAGGCATCGTGGGGACCGGCGACTCGTGGGCTGCCTCGCCTCGGCCAAACCGAGCTTACGGTTAGCCGCAACGGGATGAAATTCACGCAATCTGCACAAGGAGCAGGTATATGGAGATTGCGCGGGGCGGTTCGGAAGGGCCGGCTCGAGCAGGCTTGTAACGCTATGAACGCTTTTCTTTGGAGGAACTCGCGTGTTGAGAATTGTCCGTCTTTTTCTCGTTGCCGCGTTCGCTTTCGTCTCGCTCGGCATCCCCGCCGCGCAGGTTGGGGCCGCCGGCGACACCATCGTCTTCGGATCCTCCGTCTCGCTGACCGGCTCGTTGACCAAAGAAGGCCACCTCACGCAAGAGGGCTACGATTTCTGGAAAGACTACATCAACTCGCACGGTGGCCTCAAGATCGGCGGGAAGAGTTATAAAGTCGATATCAAGTACTACGACGACGAATCGAAACCGAATACCGCACAACAATTGGCCGAACGCCTGATCGACCAAGATCACGTCGATTTCTTGCTCGGACCCTACGGTTCGGGGACGACCTTCACGGTGGCCCAGCTGGTCGACCGTAAGAAGATGCCGATGGTCGAGGGCAACGGGGCCGCCGAGAAGATCTTCAGCCAGAACTTCAAGTACACGTTCGGGGTCCTCTCGCCGGCGAAGCGCTATCTCGAAGGCATCCTGGATATGGCGCTGCAGCAGAAGCCGCGCCCGCAAACGATGGCGATCTCCTCGGCCAGCGACGCGTTTTCGCTCGAGGTGCAACAGGGTGCGGTCGATTACGCCACCGCGCACGGCATCAAAGTCGTCTACGCCAACAAGTATCCGGACACGACGACCGATGTCTCGTCGGTCGTGAGCGCGATCAAGGCCGCCAATCCCGACATCATCCTGAATGCCGGGCACCTGCAGGACGCGTTGCTCGTCCACAAAGGCCTCAAAGAGCAGAACGTGATTGCGAAGATCTACGGCTACTCCGTCGGCCCCGACACGCCCGATTTCGTCAACTCGCTCGGCAAGGACGCAAACTTCGTCTTCGGCGGGGCGCAATGGTCCGAGGCGGTGAAATACAAGGGCGTCCCGGGCTTCTACCAATCCGCCAAAGCCTACGCCGACGCGTTCGACAAAGTCTACAAGCACCGGCCCGACTATCACGACGCTGAATCAACCGCTGCCTGCCTTGCCTTTCAGTACGCGCTGCAGAAAGCCGGATCGCTCGACAAGGAGAAAGTGCGCGACGCGCTCGCCGACCTCTCCGTCGTAACGTTTTACGGCCTATTGAAATTCGATTCGCGCGGCCTGAACGTCTATAAGCCGATGGTGGTCAATCAGATCCAGAGCGGCAAGCTCGTCACGGTCTGGCCGAAATATACGGCGGATCATACGCCGCAAATTCCCGCCCCCGTCTGGGCAAAACGGTAAGCGCGGCTCTTTCGCTCGATGGCTTCGTCAACTCGGGCCTTATGTGCGTTCCGAAGCACACTTCGGCCCTCGTTTCCTCGCCCTCGAACGAAATAGCTCGCGCTTCAAGCTGAGCTAACTCCTAATGCAACTCTTTTGGCAGAACCTCGTGAACGGCATCTTGTCGGGCGGGGTTCTGGCATTAGTTGCGCTCGGGTTCAGCCTCGTCTACGGGATCATGAACATCATCAACCTCGCGCACGGGGCGTATATCATGCTCGGCGGATACTTGGCCTGGCAACTCTTCACGAGCTTCGGGCTCGATCCGCTGCTTTCGGTGCCGCTCGCCTTCGTGGCGCTGTATGTTCTCGGCTACCTGCTGCAGAGGGGGATCATCAATCGCGTCGTCCGCGCCCCGGTCCTGGCTACGTTCCTGCTGACTTTCGGACTCTCGCTGCTGCTGATCAACATCGCGCTGCTGATTTGGACCGGCGACACCCGCGCCGTAACGCCGTCGTACTCCGGGGCCAACTTCACGCTTGGCTTCATCACGATTCCGTGGGCGAAACTCTTGACGCTCGTCGTCGCGCTCGTCATCACCGGCGTCCTCTATCTGTGGCTGCACCGCTCGAAGACGGGGCGCGCGATCCGCGCGACGTCGATGGACGTCGGCGCCGCTCAGCTCACCGGAGTCCGCGTCGCGCACATCTACGGCATCACCTACGGTCTCGGCGCAGGCCTCGCGGGCGCGGCGGGCGCGCTCTTGAGCCTTTCGTACAGCCTCAACCCTTCGATGGGCGAGCCATTCCTGATCAAAGGCTTCGTCGTCTGCGTGCTCGGCGGGTTGGGCAGCGTCGAAGGTGCGCTGCTCGGTGGACTCCTCTATGGAATCGTCTCGTCGTTTGCGACGCAGTTTGACGTGACGGTCTTCGGTCAGCACTTGAGCGGCACGGGTTTACAGGACGTGCTGGCGCTGCTCGTGCTGCTGTTGGTTCTGATCCTGCGACCGACCGGTTTGGTCGGGCGCGCGACGGCCTAGTTGGCAAGCGCCACGGTCGCGCGGCGTTCCGGCGCGGCCGGAATCACCGGGAGGCGCTGGGTCTTTCTTGGCTGCCTGGCCTCGATGGTCGCGCTGCTCTTCGTGCCCAGCCTGCACAATGACTATATTACCGTAACGATCCGGAACATCTTGATGTTCGCAGCGATGTCGTACGGCTGGAATATGATCGGCGGCTACACGGGCTATGTCTCTTTCGGCAATGCAGTCTTCTTCGGGCTCGGTTGTTACTGCAGTGCGGTGCTCAGCAAATACGGCATCGACAATCTCGTCGCCGATGTCGCACTGGCCGTGGTCGTGAACGCGATCTTTGCCGTCCTGGTCGGTCTTCCGGTGCTGCGCTTGCGCGGGCATTATTTCGGTATCGCGACGCTCGGCATCTTACTGGCTGCCTCCGACTTAGTCAATAATCTGGACTTTCTCGGCGGTAGCGGCGGGCTCGCGCTCAAGCAAGTCGATCAAGCACACTTCTGGCTCTACTACTACGCGATGTGGCTGGTCACGCTCGTGTGCATGCTCGGGACGTTCTTCATTGCGCGTTCGAAGCTGGGCTACGCGTTTGTCGCGATCCGCGAGAACGAGGACGCAGCCGAGGTGCTCGGCATCTCGCCGACACGCTATAAGGTGATCGCCTGGGCGATCGGCGGCGTGATGGGCGGCATGGCCGGCGCCGTCTTCGCCTCGGCCAACGGCTTCGTCGATCCGAGCATCGCCTTCGCGATCGACAACAATCTCTTTCCGATCGTCATGACGCTGCTCGGCGGGATGGGGACGGCTTCGGGTCCGTTCATCGGCGCCGTCCTGTTGGCCGGCGTCAACGAGATCTTGCAGCAAAAATTCATCAAGATCCATACGCTCTTCTTCGGAGCGGTGATCGTTGTGATCGTCGTCTTCTTGCCGCGCGGCTTGATGTACCTAGTCGGCTTACGCGGGGGCGTCCGTCGTTGGTTTGCCGATCTGCGCGTGTTCAAGGTATGAAGGTCAGCGCGCCGCGCGACCTTTGCCTCCGCGTGGAAAACGTCGGGATGCGTTTCGGCGGATTGTGGGCCCTCTCGGAGGTCAGCTTCGTCGTCGAGCGCGGGACGATCTTGGGCCTCATCGGGCCCAACGGCAGCGGCAAGACGACCTTGATGAACGTCGTCAGCGGCGTCTATAAACCGACCGCTGGTCAAGTGATCTACGACGGTCGACGGATCTCCGACGTCGCGACGCACGACGTCTGCCACCTCGGCATCGCCCGAACGTTCCAGGTGGTTAAGCCGTTCGCGAGCCTGACCGTGCGCGAGAACGTCGCTGTCGGCGCGATGTACGGCCGGCTCGGAGCGAAACGATCCGCCAAGGATGCCTTTGCACGCACGGACGAGCTGCTGGATTTCATCGGACTCGCCCGGGTCGCCGATCGACCGGCTAGCGACCTCACGATCCCCGATCGGAAGCGGCTCGAGGTCGCGAAGGCGCTGGCGCTCGACCCCGAACTCCTGCTGCTCGACGAGGTGATGGCCGGTCTCAACCATAGCGAAGTTGACGAAGCGCTGCATCTTTTGCGCACGGTCAACGAGCGCGGCGTCACGCTCATCGTCGTCGAGCATCTGATGAAGGCGATCATGTCGATTTCGAAGCACGTGATCGTTCTGGCCGAGGGGAAGAAGATCGCGGAGGGTTCGCCGCTCGAGGTAACGAGCTCGCCGGCCGTGATCGAAGCATATCTCGGTTCGCGTTTCGCCAAGCGCCAGCAAGAAGAACGCGAACGGTGAGTTTCGCCGTCAAGGATTTCAGCGCCGGGTATGGCGACACGCGCGTTCTATGGGACGTGTCGCTCGACGTCGGCGACGGCGAGATCGTCGCGCTGATCGGCAGCAACGGCGCCGGAAAATCGACGCTCCTTGGTGCGATCAGTGGGCTCGTCGAGGTGTGGTCGGGCAGCGTCCGCTTCGGCGACCGCGAACTCGCGCGGCTTCCGCCCGATCAAATCGTCAATGCCGGCGTCGTTCAGGTGCCGCAGGCGCGCCGTCTCTTCGGCAGCCTTACGGTTCGCGAGAACCTGTTGATGGGCGCCTATCTGCGCACCGACAAAGAGGTCGATGCCGACCTGGAACGCGTCCTCGGTTTGCTGCCGCGCATACGCCAACGCTACGATTACCTCGCGGGTCGCCTCTCCGGCGGCGAGCAGCAGATGGTCGCGATCGCGCGCGGCCTGATGGCCCGCCCGAAGATTTTGCTGATCGACGAGATGTCGCTCGGCCTCGCGCCCGTATTGGTCGATCAACTCCTCGAGATCATGCAGCAAATCCACGCCAGCGGCGTCGCGATCCTGATGGTCGAGCAAGACGTCCAGACCGCGCTCGAATTCGCGCAGCGCGCCTACGTGCTGGAAACCGGCCGCATCACCTTGAGCGGTGCGGCCAAACAGCTGCTCGACGATCCGAGCGTCAAGAAGGCCTATCTCGGCGTCTGATTTACTTCAGATTCCCCGAAACGAGCAAGCATTTGGTTCAGCCTACTTTGCGTTTTCGTCGGGCTGAAGCATCCCAAAGGGGATGCCCTCGGGATCTCTGGCGTAGCAGAACCAGCCGATCGTCGGGATCGTGTGTTTCGGCGTCGCGATCGAGCCGCCGGCGGCCTTGACTTTCTCCATCATTGTATCTAGGTTCTCGACGCCGATCGTGTTTACGACCGGGGCCTGCGCCTCGCCGGCCTTGAGAATCCCGCCGTCGATCCCCGGCCCCTTGTCGCCGGTCTCGACCAGCCAGTAGTCGACGGGACCGGGCCATTTGTTGACCTTCCAGCCGAAGACGTCGGAATAGAACTTCCCGGTCTTGTCGGGATCCTTGAGCGCGATCTCAAAGTGAATGACGCGTTGCATCGTCTCTGGAACCTCCGAGGCGACGGGGTTCGAAAGCGAAGTTCGACCGCCTCCTTAGAGCCGGCGCGGGACCGACCCTGAAGCCGTAGGGGCTTGGCCCGCTAGCCCTTGGGCACGCTCGGCAGGTTGTCGTGGCTCCACTCCATCCATGAACCGTCGTACACCGCGACGTCGTCGAAGCCGGCTTCGCGCAGGGCCAGATAGGCGCCGGCGGCCGAGACGCCGCTGCCGCAAGAGACGATCGTGCGCTTGTGGGGATCGAGTCCGAGTTCGCCGACCAGCAACTGGAGCTTATCGCGCGCGGCGATCCGTCCGCCGCGCGCATCCTCGAGCAACTCCGACCCCGACAGCCGGCGCGAACCTTTGATGTCGCGATCGCGTAACGCGTAGGTTGCGTCCCGTTGCGTCTCGAGCAGTTGCACGTCGCTCCGGCCTTCGGCGACCGCCAAGACGTCGCCGCGCGTCGCGCGCAACTCGGGGCGAACCTGCGGTGTGAAACGCGCGCGCGGGTACGACGCGGCACGGCGCGTCACCGCACCGTGAGCCGCTTTCCACTCCGGCAGGCCGCCGGCCAGGATGCATGCGGCGTCGTGTCCGTAATAGCGGCACATCCAGACCAGGCGCGCCGCATAGGGGACGTTACCGTCGTCGTACGCGACCACGGTCATCCCGTCGCCGATGCCGTGGGCCGACATCGCTTCTGCGAAGCGTTCCGGCGGGGCGACGCGCGCCGCGTGCGGGGTTTGCGGATCGTGCAAATCTTCGGCGTAATCCAGATGGACGGCCCCCAAGATATGTCCGGCCGCGTATTGTTCGCGTCCGCTCGGTAATTTTAGGCCGGGCGCGCCATGCGGCGTAGAGCGCGTGTCGACGATGCGAATGCGCGGATGGAGCATCCGCCGCATGAGCCAATCGACGTCGACGAAGGGCGGCTCGAAGTTCACTTCGGCGTTCGGATGGAGGCCGATCATGCCGGCACCACGGCTGGCGCAGAAAGCTCGAAGCGCCGCTCAGCTTCATCCGCGACGTACCTGCCGATCGCCAGCGACGACGTCGCCGCCGGCGACGGTGCGTTTCGAACGTGCACGACACCCTCCGCCCCCTCGAAGAGGAAATCATCGACCAGCTCGCCGTCGGGTGTCATCGCTTGCGCGCGCACGCCCGAACGCCCGGGCAGACAGTCTTCCGGTTGCACCTCGGGGATGTAGCGTTGGAGCGCTTTGACGAACTCACCGCGCAACAGGTCGCGCCGGATCTCGCCGGCGCCGATCTTCCAATATTTGGCCGCAAACTTCATGAACCCCGGATACGTCACGGTTTCCCAAAACTCGGACGGATTGATCCGGAAAAACGAGTAGCCTTCGCGTGCAAAGGCGACGACGGCGTTCGGTCCCAGCCAGATCGAGCCGTCCATTCTTGGCGTAAAGTGGACGCCGAGATACGGAAAAGCGGGGTCCGGGACGGGGTAGATGTTGCCCTTGACGAGATGCGACTTCTCGGGTTTGAGGATCATGAAATCGCCGCGGAAAGGGATCACTTTCGGATCGGGTTTGCCGCCGGTCATCTGAGATAATTTATCGGAATAAAGTCCGCCGCACGTGATGACGAACTTCGCTTGGATCTCGCCGTTGGGCGTGTGTAAGATCCCTAGGCCGGCGCGACGAGTGATATTCGTCACCTCGTGATCGAGGTGAAATTCGGCGCCGAGCGCGCGCGCATCCTCGGCGTAGGAATTCGCGACGCGCGCCCAATCGACGATCCCCGTGGCGGGAGAGAAGATCGCGCGTATCCCGCGACAGTGCGGTTCGCGCTCGCGAATCTGCTCGGCCTCCAGCATCTCGAGGCCTTCGACCGCATTCGCCACGCCGCGTTCCCATAAATCTTGCAGCCGTCCCAGTTCGCTCGCTTCGGTGGCGACGATGAGCTTGCCGATCCGCTTATACGGGATAGCCTTCTCGTCACAGTACTGCCAAACGAGTTTGCGGCCTTCCACGCAGAGCTTCGCTCGAAACGAACCCGGTTTGTAATAGATGCCGGCGTGGATCACGCCGCTGTTCCGGCCGCTCTGATGCCGGTTGAGGCCGCTCTCTTTTTCGACGTCGGCGACTTTGAGGTGCGGATGACGAAGCAGCAGCTCGCGCATCGTCGCCAAGCCGACGATTCCGCCTCCAACCACCGCGACGTCGTAGATCATTGCTCTGTCACGCTGAGCGCAGCGAGCGAAGCGAGCGCAGTCGAAGCGCCGACGGAACTCGGAGCTCCGGTGGCCCTTCGACTCCAATCGCTAAGCTGAGCGTGACAACATTGCTGGGACACTGACGCAGTTTTTATGGCTCCGGCCCCCGCGACCTTTGAGAGGCTCCTAGGGGGTGCAGGCGGTAGTTTGCTACCATGGCAACGACCGTGGCGAGCATCGCTCCATTCCGCAATGAGGCGATCCGTAACTTCGCCGACCCCGCCGACCGTGCGTCGCTCGAATCGGCGCTCGAACGCGCGCGCGCTGCGTTCGGGCGGCATTTTCCGCTCGTTATCGACGGTCAGCGGGTTGAATCCGAGAAGAAGATCGAATCGCGCAATCCGGCCCGGCCGAATGAGATCGTGGGCACCACGGCCTCGGCCTCGCTCGACCAAGCAAGCGCCGCGATCGAAGCGGCCTTCCGCCGCTTCGAATCCTGGCGCCGCGTCCCGTGGGAAGAGCGCGCCGGTTATCTCTTCCGCGCGGCCGACGAGGTGCGCCGGCGGCGCGACGACTTCAACGCGCTGCTCGTACTCGAGGTTGGGAAGAGTTGGGTCGAAGCCGACGCCGACACCGCCGAAGCGATCGACTTCCTCGAGTTCTACGCGCGCGAAGGTCTACGTTATGCGAATCCTCAACCGCTCGTTCCAATCGCCGGTGAGGAGAACCGGCTCGAATACGTCCCGCTCGGCGTCGGCGTCGTCATCCCGCCCTGGAACTTCGCGTTCGCGATCATGGCGGGGATGACGAGCGCGGCGCTCGTCGCCGGGAACACGGTCGTCTTAAAACCTTCGAGCGATGCTCCCATCGTCGCCGCGCAATTCGTCGAGCTGCTCCACGACGCCGGATTACCGCCGGGTGTCGTGAACTTCGTCCCGGGGGCCGGCCGAGCGATCGGCGACGCGCTGGTCGCAAACCCCAAGACGCGCTTCGTCGCATTCACCGGCTCGAAAGAAGTCGGATTGCACATCAACGAGCTCGCGAGCAAGCCGCAACCCGGACAGATCTGGATCAAGCGCGTCATTGCCGAGATGGGCGGGAAGGACTCGATCGTCGTCGCCGGCGACGCCGACCTCGACGCGGCGGCGGAAGGCGTGACGGCGTCGGCGTTTGGTTTTCAAGGCCAAAAATGTTCGGCGTGCTCGCGCGCGATCGTCGAGGATGCGGTCTACGACGCGTTCGTCGAGAAACTATTGCAACGGGTCAAGAAGATTAGCGTCGGCGATCCCGCGCAGCCCGAGACCTACATGGGGCCCGTGATCAACGAGGGCGCGATGAAGTCGATCTTGGGATACATCGAGCGCGGCAAAGTCGAAGGGACGCTACTCGCCGGCGGGAAGCGTGCGCCCGGCGAGGGCTGGTTCGTCGAACCTACGGTGATCGGCAACGTCGCCCCGAACGCAGTGATCGCACAAGAGGAGATCTTCGGCCCCGTCCTCGCGCTCATTCGGGCGAAAGATTACGACGACGCGCTCGGCATAGCAAACAATACCGAATTCGGGTTGACCGGCTCGGTCTACTCACGCGACGACGCGAAGCTCGAACGCGCGCGCGACGAGTTTCACGTCGGCAACCTCTATTTCAACCGGAAGAGCACCGGCGCGATGGTCGGGGCGCATCCGTTCGGCGGCTTCAACATGTCGGGCACCGATTCCAAGGCCGGCGGCTACGATTACCTCGCGCTCTTCACGCAAGCCAAGACGGTCTCGAAGAAGGTCGGCGCCGCCGGCGCCGGCCGCGCGGGCGGCGACTGAGGCGGGCCGCCTCATTGCAAGCACCGCGCGTCAGCATCTGCATTCCGACATACAATCACGCGAGATTTCTGCGCTCTGCAATCGATAGCGCCCTCATGCAAACCGAAAGCGATCTCGAGATTATCGTCATCGATGATTGTTCGACGGACGAGACTCTTGCGGTCGCGGCTTCCTATCACGATCGACGACTCCGCGTTGAGAAAAACGAGCGCCGCCTCGGCGAGTACCTAAGCTGCTACCGCTTCTTTGAAACCTCGCGCGGCAGATACCTCAAGTTCCTGCATGATGACGACATACTCCATCCGGAGGCGGTCGGCCGATTGGCCGATGCGTTAGATCGATTTCCGCAGGCCGCGTTCGCATCGAGCGCGTGGGACTATATCGACATCGCCGGTCGCCGTCTGCGCACCGTTCGCCTCAGGGATGACGCTCCGGCGGACGGTGTGCTGATCGGTTTGCGTGAGATCGCGAGGTTGACGTGGCTGGCCAGAAACCTCGTCGGCAACCCGAGCGCCGTGCTCATGCGCCAAAATGCATTCGGATGCCGAGTCCGCACGGAATACCGGCAAATTGGCGACTGGGAATTATGGCTTCAGCTCTTGCTGCACGGGCCGCTCGTCTATCTTCCGCAGAGCCTGAGCGCGTACCGAACGCACGCCGAAACGCAGACGGCTCACCAGCGACATGTCGCGCTTACCTCCGATGAACTGTTGACGATGTCGCTTGAGTGGCAGAGCGCACTACCGGAGCTTCGTGGCGAAGTGTCGCGCTTCGACCTGAAGCGCATGCAGTTGCTCTGCTTCGCTGCGGCTCTCCAGCACGCGCTGCGCAGTCTGCTTCGCGCCGACGGCTCGAGTCTGTTTGAGAACCTGCGAATAGCCGCAAGATCGTTGTCCGTTTTTGCGGGAGCAAGTCCTAAGGCGGAAAGCGCTCGACGGCTTCATTGACCTCGAAAGACGTTTCGCGGGATAGGCGTCCTACCCGGAGCAACGTCGCTCGAGCTACGAGCCGTTTCTCGTCGGCACCGCTTCCAGCCGGCCTTCGAGTTTCAGGAACTCTGAGTCGCGCTCTCCGATTTGTCGTAACGGACTGCCCGCGACGATCGCGAAGGGCGCGACGTCGGCTTTCACGAGCGTCATCGCGCCGACGATCGCGCCGACTCCGATCTCGACACCGGGTAAGATAATGCATCCCGAGCACGTGGCGGAATGTCTTCTGAAGGTGACGCAGCCGGACTCCACGTAGCGCAGTTCGCTCGGAACGGTGGGACCCACGAGCACCGGTTTGAGGTCCGCGCGGTCGCTGGTTGAATGGATGGTCGTTCGCGCCGAAAGGTTGACGAAAGCCTCGAGTTCGATCCCACCGCCACCGAATAGATAGACGCCGGCCGAGATATGATTGTAATCGCCGATTTTGACGAAGCCCTCGCCGCCCGCCGTGAACAGGCAGAAGGCGTCGATGCGAACGTTCGAACCGATCTCGATGCGGCTTGGTTCGAAGAAGAGCACGGAGCGGTGGACCGCAACGTTGTCACCGACCGACCGCAAGCCCAGATCGAGAAGTTCGTCTCGACTGAAATTCATCGACCGGTTTTCACCGGCGGACGCACTCGGGCCTCGATGGGAAGGCGAGCCTGTCCGGCGAAAATCGAGTAATGCCGGAGTCGGTTGCCTTGCCGTCTGCGACGCGCCGTGCATGGCGTGCCGACGCTGCGAACGTGCGCGTCCCGGTGGCCCGGCCTCGCCTCCCGACGGCGCAAGAACTGGCGCCGTATCTCGAACGAATCGACGCGGCTCGCTGGTACTCGAACGGCGGTCCTTTGGCGAAGGAGTTCGCGGCCCGACTCGCCGCCCGACTTGAGGCTACGGAACGAACCGTAGCGCTCGTCTCAAACGCAACGGTTGGATTGACCCTGGCGCTACGTTCGCTTCAAGCGACGCCTGGGACGCTCTGTATGATTCCCGCCTGGACGTTCGCCGCGTCGGCGCACGCTGCTCGCGCGGCCGGCTTGATTCCGTGGTTTGTCGACGTCGACGAGCGGATGTGGGACCTGACGCCGGCGGCCGCACGCCGGCTCATGCGCGAAGCGCCCGCGAAAGTCGGCGCGATTCTGGCGGTCGCGCCCTTCGGCCGCCCGATCGACGTCGCCGGTTGGGAAGCGCTGAATGAAGATGAAGACTGCGCCATCGTGGTGGATGCCGCCGCCGCGTTTGATTCAACTCGGACCTCGACGGTTGTTACGGTTGTAAGCCTTCACGCGACGAAGATTTTGGGAGTGGGCGAAGGTGCGTTTGTCACGTGCAGCGACGTCGCCGTCGTCGACTCGATCAGCCAGCGCGCGAATTTCGGATTCTGGGGAGATCGCGAAGCCGCGATCGATGCGACCAACGCGAAATTAAGCGAGTATGCGGCTGCGCTCGGCCTCGCCGGGCTCGACCGCTGGGACGAGACGCGCGCGAGTTTCTTACGAGTCGGCGCCGAGTACGCGAGCGCACTATCCGGAGTCGCGGGAGTCGCTCTTCAGCCGGGGTTTGGTCGCGACTGGATCGCAACGACCGCGAACATCTCGATCCCGCTGCAGAGAATCGAACCGCTCGAGGACGCGCTCGATGCTGAGGGCTTCGGATATCGTCGCTGGTGGGGAGATGGTTTGATCGCTCATCGGGCCTTTGACGATTGTCCGCGAACCGCGACGCCGGTGACGGAGCTCTTGCGAGCCACTGTTCTCGGGTTGCCGTGCTGGCTCGATCTGCCGGCCCCGCAGATTCGTGATATTGCGTCGGTCGTGCGGGAGGTGTGCGCCGGGGTTGACCGCGCCGGCGGCGAATGAACCGGGCGATGGTCCGCTGTTCTTTCCGCATCGCTTGCGCGGCGTTGTTCGTATTTGCGCTCTGCGCCGATCTCACCGGTCGCGGCGATGCCCAACCGGTGGGCACGAGAGGAGGCCCGCAACTGGGGACGTTGCACAAGGCGTTCTACGTCCTGACCGATGGCGACAAGACGGCGAACTCCGTTCTCACGCTCGGCGTCGCGTTCGAACTCACCAAGTTTTTTCACCAAAGCTTTCAGCCGGCCGACGAACCATGGGCGATCGCGGAGCCTTCGTGGGCCGTCGACTCGCTCGTCAAGCAGTGCGTCGACGACCCCCAGGGAACGCTGGGCGGCGTCGTCATAACCTATTACACCGGAATCGGCACGCACTTCTACCTCCTGTGGCAGTCGGAGACGACAACGTTTTTCATCAGCGCCACGGTAGTGTCGTGTACGGGGCCGAGCGGCGAGGGCGGCAATCCGACGATCGTCGACGTCATCCAGCAAACGCCCGGTTCGGGTGAGACGTCGTGGGTCGTGCGTCGCAGTCAGGTGAGCATCCCACTGTTGACGCTCGCCGCGGCCGGCTCGCTGTTGTCGAAGTCGTCGTCCACTTCGAAGGCAACCAACCTGACGCTCACCGCGCTCGCCGGTTCGCTGTTTTCGAGCGCCGGGAACAAGGATATTCCCGGTTACAGCGTCCCGTTGCGGCTGCGCTACGGTTCGCAGCACATCGGCGTTGATCTGATCAATTCGATGTGGGACATGTGCAAAGACGTCGCGCGCGCCGACACCAAGCCGGGGCGGCGCGAGATGCTTTGTCGCCGCTTGCGTTTCACCAAGGACGACAACGACGACCTGACGCGCCGGCGCGGTACGGCGTCGCCCGAAACTCATTGAGTCTTATCCGGATGCCCAGGCGACGCCGGCCGTACTAGGGGCGCGCGGTCTACCGCTGATCGTCGGCGTAACCGGCCACCGAGACGTCGAGACCGCCGACGAAGCGCCGCTGCGCGCGGCTTTCGGTGGGCTGCTGCGCGAGTTGAAGTCGGCGTATGCGCACAGCGACCTGGTGGTGCTTTCCGCGTTGGCCGCCGGAGCCGACGTCCTTGCCGCCGAGGAGGCGCTCGCGCAGGGCATCCCCGTCATCGCTTCGTTGCCGATGGAAGTCGAACGCTACGTCGAGGATTTCTCACCGGACGAAGCCGCGCGCTTTCGCGCGCTCCTGCCGCAGTGTTCCCGCGTCCAAGTGGTGGCCCAAGAAGAGGATCGCCGCGAGACCTACGTTGCGGTCGGCTTTTACATCGCGCACTACAGTCACATCGTCGTCGCATTCTGGGACGGACTGGAAGGCAGGGGCGCCGGCGGGACGGCCGACGTCATCCGCATGCGGCTCTCGGGCTCCGTCCCCGAAACCGAAGACCCGATCGGCGTCCCGTATCTCCCCGACGTCGGCCCCGTCTACCACATCGTGACGCCGCGTCGCGGCCAGCCGCATCCGGCGCAGGCCTATTCGATCGTTAAACTGTTTCCGGAGCGCTTCACCGGGGACAAGTTCGCCGGGCGCGACTTCAACGCGGCTCTGAAACGACTCGACCTTTACAACGCCGACCTGACGCTGCAATCGCCCGCACCGCTGGCTTCGTTGAAAGACTTGATGGATCGAAGCGACGGGGCAGCCAATCGGCTGCAGCACCGCACGCTGGGCTACGTCCTGTTCCTCTACCTCGCCGGCTTCGGGGCGGCGGTCGCCTATATCGGAACCGGCCAGTGGGGACTCAAAATCGCGCTCTTGGGGCTCGCGTTCATTGCGTATGGGCTGGCGCGGCGCAATGATTATCAAAACCGCTATCAGGACTATCGCGCCATCGCCGAAGGTCTGCGCGTGCAGCTCGCCTGGCAGTCGGTCGGTCTGGTCGCCGAACGCGTCGAGGCATCGTACCTGCGCATGCAGCAGAGCGAGCTGCAGTGGATTCGGATCGCTTTGCGCACGGCTTATCTCGTGTTCTGCGAACCGCACGACGCCGCGAAGATTCCAGCCTGCGCAGACTATCGAGACTGGATCGAACAACAGACGCGCTATTACGAGGATGCCGCCCGGCGCGAAGCGCGCGCCAGCCGCCGCTTGGCACGATGGTCGATCGGCACCGTCGCGGTCGCCATCCTGATCGCCCTCTACGCCGGCTTCATCTTAAGACCGGGCGCGGGTTCTCTCCCGCTCCTGCTCTTTGGGCATCATTTGGAGCTGGCGTGGCAAACGCTCGTCGCCGAACCGATTGCGCTCGCCGGCGCGCTGTCGCTCTTCCTGTCGCGTTACGCGGAGGAACGATCCTTTTCACCGAACTCGAAGCGTTACGAGCGCATGAGCCTCGTGTTCGACAAGGCGCGCGGCCGCTTGGCGGCGATCGATGCCGATGCGAAGTTGAGCGCGCGCGATCTCGTGCGCGAACTCGGTGAAGAGGCCTTGGTCGAGCACGGCGAGTGGCTCCTGACCCGCCGCGATCGCCCTCTCTCGGTCGTCCACAATTGAGAGACCCGGCGTAACCCCTCCAAGGAGACCGCCAGTCACCCTTCAGTTTACCTTAACAGGCGCCTGAGGCAAACCAGGCTCATACCGAGCTGTTGCCAATCACGGCCTCAGCGATAACTCCAGCTTCCACGGTGTAGGCAACGACCGCTTCTGTGGGCGCACCGTTGCCCTCGATGACGCGCTCGCGATCGACGACTCGATTGCCGCGTACCTCGCGCGAAACGATCGTGATGCGACGGTTCGGTTTCGCGGCGAACGCCTGCGCATAGATCGCCGCGATCTGGTCGCGTCCGGTCGCTTGGATCTTTCCGTTACGAGTCACGCGTGCGTTCGGCGCGTACGTTTCCGCAAAGACTCCAACGTCATGCATGTTATAGGCGTTGACTTGCCGTTGCACGATCTCCGCTGCAGATTCATCCAAGATCGACGCGACCCGATAGGCCGTTCCGCCTTTGAGCACGTGCTCGACCGTAGCGATCGCGCGGATATCCTTTGTCGGATCGTCGCGCAGAACGACGAGGTCGGCGAGCTTCCCGCGCGCGATCGATCCGAGATCGTCACGGCCCATCATGTGCGCCCCGCCACGGGTCGCCGTTAAGAGCACCTCGCGGGCCGGCAAACCCGATTCGACCATCGCGATCGCCTCGGCGTATAACGAAGAAGCATGCTGGGTTCCGATGTTGCCGGCATCCGTCCCCGCGGCGACGCGAATCCCGGCCTGATGGACTCGCTTGAGGTTGCGCATCGCCGCATGCGGCGGTTCCGGCGAGCGCAGTTGCCGGATGCGTTCGAGACGCTCGGGTGCGAGCGCCGTCTCGACATCGTGGATGTGAAAGAGCGTGCCCACGACGTCTGGATTGGCGATGCGCAAATCGACCGGCGTGAGATTCGGCCTTCCGTGAAATGCATATCCATAGTTGCCCGATACCAGCAACGTGGGGCAGTAGATCGTCTTGTTCTCACGCAGCAAGTCCAAGAACGCATCGTCGATGTCTTGATCGAAGACGCTGTGCGCTAGGATGTCGGTCCCCGACTCCACCGCAAGGCGCGCCGTCTCCAACTCGGTCGCATGAATCACGACGCGCGCGCCCCGCTCGTGCGCGTACGCGATGGCCGCGCGGGCCACCGGCTGGAATGCGACGGCGGGCCGATCCGGCGTGACGACCCACCAAAACTTCACGAAGTCGGTGTGCTGCGCGATCTCGCGATCGATCAAGATCTTCGCGGCCTCGACCGTGTCGATCTTGACGATCGGCGGATCGTTGTTCGGATTCAGAATCTCGCGCTCGACGCTCGAAATGAGCGGGCCCGCGACCATGACCCGCGGCGCGAGTTGCATGCGGTTGGCCTCGGCGCGTACGTCGTAGTTCCAGAACGGGCCGCCGACGTCGACGACCGACGTGATCCCGGCCCGCAAATACCGCGCGAACGTGTCGTGCAGATTCGCCTTGATCCAAGCGATTTCGTCGCCGTACGGCCTGACCGAGCGCAAATCGATGGCATCGGGTCGCGTGTAAAGTCCGCCTGACTGGAAGAAGTGGACGTGGCTGTCGATCAGGCCGGGGATGACGTACATCCCGCGCCCGTCGATGCGATGAGCGTTGGCCGGAATCTGCACCGAGCCCGAGCTACCTACGGTCTCGATCCTCGTGCCGCGCACTAAGACGACGGCGTCCGGCAACGGTGCGAGATCGTCGCCGACCAGTGCGGTGGCACCAACGATTGCCGTGAACTCGCGGCCCGCGTTCGCGGCGCGTGATTTCGGCGCGTGAGTCAAGGACGGCATGATCGGGAGCGTGCTGAACGCGGCCAAGGCTGCGATTGCATCGGAACGCGTCAGCGAGTCAAGGCCGGCGTCGAGGAAGCAGCACACGCGGGCATCATTGCTTGACCCTCACCGCTAGCTCCTCCAGTCAACACCGTGCCGGCACAAACCAAAGTGCCGCCTCCGTTTCCGGAGGCGGCACTTTAGGAAGACCGACACCCTTCCTACACTCTACCAGACCTACCAGGTCCCGTAAAGTGGGGTGGAGACGGCGCGACTCGAACGCGCTCCCGAAGAGTGTCGGTCTTCGATGCTAGCTCGTTACACCACGTCCCCGTGGACATGGTGCAACTCTAAACCTAGATTGTGACGGCAGAATGTCCGCCGCGTTGCCGAATCGTCCTTGAGATCATAGAGCCTCGCCCTAAAACGATCTCGGCAGGCCTAGAACGTGTTCGCCGATGTAGGAGAGCACGAGGTTGTTGGCGACCGGCGCGGTGATGTAGAGCCGCGTCTCCCGAAATTTGCGCTCGATGTCGTATTCTTCGGCGAAGCCGTAACCGCCGTGCGCATCCATCGCCGCGTTGGCGGCCTGCCACGACGCTTCGGATGCGAGGAGCTTGGCCATGTTTGCCTCCGCACCGCACGGCTTCCCCGCATCGAACAGCGCCGCGGCCTGTCGACGAACCAAGTCGGCCGCGTCGAGCGCCGCGTGGGCGCGCGCGATCGGAAACTGCACGCCTTGGTTCTTTCCAATCGGGCGATCGAAGACGACGCGCTCCTTCGCATACTTGACCGCGCGCTCGACGAAGAAGCGTCCGTCTCCGACGCACTCGGCCGCGATCAGCACCCGTTCCGCATTCATCCCGTCGAGGATGTATCGAAAGCCGTGGTTCTCTTCGCCGATCAAGTTCTCGGCCGGCACCTCGAGGTCGCGGATGAAGACTTCGTTGGTCTCATGGTTCATCATCGTACGAATCGGGCGAACCTCAACGGCACCGGGCGTCGCCTTGCGCAGGTCGACCAGAAACGTCGAAAGACCGAAAGTCTTTTGCTTCCGGTCCGCCGCCGGCGGTGACGTTCGCGCCAAGAGCAGCATCAGGTCCGAATGCTGCATCCGCGAAGTCCAGCACTTTTGCCCGTTGACGACGTAATGATCTCCGACTCGCACTGCGGAGGTCGTGATCTTCGTCGTATCGCTTCCAGCGGTCGGTTCGGTGACGCCGAATGCCTGGAGTCTCAGCTCGCCGCTTGCGATTCCGGGGAGGTAGCGGCGTTTCTGTTCCTCGTTGCCGTGGCGCAGCAGCGTGCCCATGATGTACATCTGCGCGTGGCACGCCGCCGCGTTGCCGCCCGCGCGATTGATCTCTTCGAGGATGATCGACGCATCGGCTAGGCCCAGCCCGGCGCCGCCGTACTCCGGCGGAATCAGCGCGGCCAGATAACCGGCCTCGGTGAGCGCGGAGACGAACGTGTCGGGGTAGGCACGCTCTGCATCGAGTTCGCGCCAGTACGACTGCGGAAAGGATTCGCACAGGTCGCGCACGGCGCCGCGCAACGCGCGCTGATCCTCGCTCAATTCCAAACCGACGGGCGCGCCGGCCGGCGCATCGCGCGGCTTCGCGCTCACGTCGGCTTCGCGCGTTTGGGAACGGGCCGGTTCGTCTCGGGCCGGTGACCGCGCTTGTAGACCATGAAGGTGCGCTTGTATTCGATCACGATCTCGCCGCTCTGCTTGAACCCCTCGCTGCGCACGTCGACGATCCCGGCGTTGGGCCGCGATGCCGATTCGCGTTTGCCCAGCACCTCGGTTCGCGCGTAGATCGTGTCGCCTTCGTAGACGGGATTCGGCAGTTTGACGTCGGTCCAGCCGAGGTTCGCGATCGCGTTCTCGGAAATGTCGCTGACGCTGATGCCGACGACGAGCGAGAGCGTCAGGCAGCTATTGACCAGCGGTTTTCCGAACGGCGTATCTTTGCTGAAGTGCCGGTCGACGTGAATCGGATTGGTGTTCATCGTCAGCAAGGTGAACCAGGTGTTGTCGGTCTCGGTGATCGTGCGCCCGAGCCGATGCTCGTAGACGTCACCGATCTCGAAGTCTTCGTAGAAGCGGCCTTCCCAGCCGGGCTTGACGCTCATCGTTTGTCTCCGGTCTCAAGGGAAATGCGTGAAAGGATGCGTTGCGCCGACGCCACCAACGGCGGATCGACCATCTTGCCGTCGACGACGGCGACGCCGCCGCGCTCGACGGCGTCGAGCACGGCGCGCGCGTGACGAACTTCGTCGGCGTTCGGGGTAAACGCTTCGCGCAGCGGCGCCACGTGGCTCGGGTGAATCGCGAGCTTCCCGTCGAAGCCGTACGCGACGGCGCGGCGCGCGTCTTCAAGTGCGCCCGCGATATCGCCGACCCCCAAGAACGGGGCGTCGAGCGCAGCTTTCTTGGCCAAGCGCGCAGCGGAGACAACCTGGCTGCGATAGGGTCCGAGGATCTCCGGCGTCGGCTGCGCACCGAGTTCGGCGCACAGGTCGAATGCGCCGAAGCCGAGCGCGATCACGTTTCGCTCGGCGGCGATCGCGTCGATGTTGCGTAGCCCCCGCACGCTCTCGATGAGCGCGATCAGCGGCGAGCCCAGATCGATCTCGGCGACTTCGTCCGCCGTCTCGACTTTGGGCACCATGATGGCGCGTGGATGCAACCCCGCAAATGCGGCCAGATCGGCCTGCCCGAACTCATTGGTCGGCGAGTTGATGCGCAAAAGTGCGTCGAGACCAGCGGCGAAGGCCTCGCGCGCCGCTTCGCGCGCTTCAGCCTTCTTGGCGGGCGCGACGGCGTCTTCGAGGTCGACGATAGCCCCGTCCGCGCCGCTCGCGACCGCCTTGGGGTAGCGCTCCGGCCGATCTCCCGGGACGAAGAGAAGAACGGTAAGGTTCACGGCGCAAGACCTTTCAATTGTTCGACGATCGCACCGGCTTTAACGGCTTCCCCCGCATCGAGGGTGCTCGCAAAGAGCTTGAGGTTGTCGGCGGTCGTGTGCAGGTTCATCGGCGTCGGCGCGGGCTCGAGCGCCGCGATCCGTTCCAACGCACGCGATGCCTCGTCCCACTCGCAGGCCAGCACCGCGAGTTCGAGGACCGTCGCGACCTGCCAATAGTCTTGCGAATTGAGGCCGCCCAGCCGCGCGACCGCGAACGCGACCGCCGGCACGACGCGCCGCAACTCGTCGCGGGCTTCCGGCGTATTGCGGCGCGCGAGCAACGTCGCCAAGTTCACCCCGGGGTAATAGTCGCGCGGATCGGCGTTGAACCCGCGCCGGTACCACGCGATCGCTTGATCGAGAAGGCCGTTCGCCTTGAGCGCCTGCCCATCGGCGACGGCCCGGTTGAAGCGATCCTTGTAGATGCGCCCGATGAGGGAATCAGTCTCGGACGAGTCGCCTTGCTTCGCGACGATCTCTTGCAGGATCTGCAGTGCGCGCGTTCGTCCCTCGTCGGTTCCCAAGCGGTTGAGCGCGAGCGCGTATTGCTCGCGGATCGTGGCGCTGTTCTCGGTTAGCCAATCCGGAAGGCTCTCGGCGAAGCGGACGGCTTCGTTCCAAGCCTCGAAATCGCGGTACGCGACCAGGAGGTCGAAGGCGAGCTCCGAGTTGGCTTGCGTGATCGCTCCCAGTTCATTCTCGATCTCGCGAACCGCCGCCACCACCGCGTGCGGGTCGCTCGAGGCTCGCGCGAGGCTGATGCGCTGACGGGTCGCATCGATGTAACGCGCGCGATCGCGGAAATTCTCGGTGACCTCATGGGCCAGGTGGATTCCCGGGAACTGTGGGATCAGCTGGAAGAGCGGACTATCCTGGACGTCGCGTTCGCTGAGGGCTCCCTTCAAGTGCGCCCGAATTGCCTCGCGCAATTGCTCGGCGGCACCATCGCTCAGGCGTCCCTCGTCGAGACTGTAGGGGACCGCGCGGAGCAAGGCGATGTCGAAGGGGAGGCTTTTTTCGTTCGCCGTGACGATGATCGTCGAGCGCGGCCGGGCCGCGTGCCGGATGCCGAGCTCGTAAAACACGTTCGCATTCCCATTGGTGACGTCGACGATCGCGATTTCGGCCAAGAGCAGACGCTCGAACATCGGGCGGTGAATGACGCCGCCGCATTGCTCCTCGTCGGCCCGGATCACTTCCAGTTCTTCCCGATCGACCGCAGGTTTGATCCCGCGTTCGTACACGTCGTCGAAATCGATCTCGAAAGAGCGCGTCGCGTCCCACTTGCGCCCGAAAGGCATGGCGACGAAAACCAGCGGCTTCACGCGCGCTCCCACGTTTGCCGCCGCGGTCACGGCTTCGCACCCATCGGGTCGCTCGCGGCGTCCATGAAACCCTCGAAGTGTTCGAGGCGCACGTCCCGTTCGGCGGCCGCTCGGCCCACCGTCTGCAGCTCGTCGAGATACTCGACCTGCTGCAGCGGCTGGACGTGGGAGGCCGCGATGTGCGGCAGCCCGAGTTCGTTCAGACCCTCTTGCGAAAGGTCGACGTCGTAGCGCATGTAGGTGAAGAGTTTGGGGGAGCAGAGCCCTGGGTCGTCGACGAGACTTCCGATCTCTTCGTCGAGCGCGAGGCCGGCGCGCAATCTGCCGAAGAGGCGGCAGAGCATGTCTTGCTCGACCGAGGCCGCGTAAATCAAGGCCGAGGGTACCGAGCCCGCGTTGTAGAGCAGGTTCATCTGGTCTGGTTTGAGGTCTTTGTTGGCGCGCACGCTCAACCCCGTGCCGATCGAAATGAGCAGAAGGTTCTGCTCGCCGGTCGGCCAGCAGAGCTTGTACGGCGCAAGCGTCGACATCCGAAAGAGCAAGAAGGCCGGGTTGTTGTACATCGTCACGGCGCCGTCGACGAAGACGAAGCGGCTTCCGCCGACGTCGATGACCTCCGGCGGAAAGTAGGTGGGGGCGGCCGTACTGGCGCGCACGAGTTGCCAGAGCGGAAGCTTCAAGTTACAGTCGGCTCGTAGCACGTCGTTGTAGGTCGCACGCGGATTGTTCGATAGCGGCCACGGAGAATCAGTCGTGGCGTTGCGCATCACCAGCAGCAGCAGAGTGCGCAGGTTCTCGGTGCCCAAGGTCGTTTCGGTCCCGATGCGCTCCTGCAAGATCGCGCTCAAGTTGGCGGCGACGTAACGGTGCTTGATTTGTTCGAAGAAGCGCGCCTTTTGAAACATCGCCCGGCCCTGGCTCAGATAGAATTCGCGGATCGCTTCGACGCTCATTCCGAGCGAGACGCAGGTTGCGATGATCGCGCCGGTGCTCGTCCCGGCGACGTAGTCGAAATACTCCGCCAAGACCAGATCGGGGCGGCGCGTGGCTTCGCGCAGTACCCGCTGGATCTCGAACAGGATCTCGAGCGAGATCAGTCCGCGAATCCCGCCACCATCGAGCGCCAGCAACTTTTTCGGCCCAGCCGCCGTCAGCTTCTCTTGAACGCTCATTTGGCGTGGCGTTCCGTCTCGGAGGGCCCGTTTCCTCAGCGCGTCACGGCCTGAAGATGAGTTCCGTCCCGGCTCTCGAGCCGTGGTCGCTAGAGCATCTCGGCAATCAGACCCGCAGCTCGGGCGGCGCCGTCACTTTGCACCGAGCGATAGCGCGGTTTGCGGCCTAATTCTTCAACGATCGCCTCCGCGATAGCTTCCGGGAATGCCGTCGCGTATTCCATGCATCGCCCCGCTTGGTAACGCTCGAGACGATGACGTACGTGGAAGTTCTGTTCGAAGTGGTGTTGCAGCGGAAAGTAGATGAAGGGACGCCTCGCTGCGGTGAGCTCCATGGTCGTTGTCAACCCGCCTTGCACGAGCGCGATGTCGCACGCCGCCAGATGCCGATAAAGCTCGTGGACGTAGGAGTGGACCTCGAGGTCCTTGTGCGCCGGCAAGCCCGCGGGATCGATCCGCGGTCCGGCGACGACGATCATGCGAAGCTGCGGCAGGCGCCGCTTCGCCGCAGGATAGGCGTCGATGATCCGGCGCAAGAGTGCGGCGCCGACGCCCGATCCCCCAACCGTCACGATGCAAATCGCCTCGGTCGAGCGATAGCCGAACTGGGCGCGTAGCGCTTCGCGCTCGCCGTTCGTCGGCGGCGTGAAGCCGGTCACGTAGCCCGCGAAGTCGTAATGCGTTTCGGTCCATTCGCGAATGCGCGGAAGTCCGGGGCCGAAGTCGTGGGGGACGATGTCGTCAGGCTCGCCGACGAAGATCGATCGGTCTCGCAAGCTCGGCAAGCGGTCGATATGCTCGATCATTTCGGCGTTGTAATCGGCGGCGATCCGCGCTTCGTAGTCGCCTCCGTCCGGCATTGGAATCCAACCGACGAAATCAGTCATCCAGGCAAACGCTGCGCGCTTCTGTTCCGGGTTCTCGTGCAAATAGTAGTCGACGTCCCACGCTTCGTCACCGACGACGAGATCGTAATGCCGTTCCCCGAGGAGGTCGTAGAACACCATGAAGTTGTTGACCAGAATCTCGTCCATGCGCCGCAGCGTCTGGAACGCGTGCAGGTCGTGCTCCGCACATTCGCTCTCTAAGTGCGCGGTTTCGTTCGCGAGCAGCGCACTCGCGGGATGGATCGTCTCGTCACGTGCCCGTAGCACTTCCGTGACCGGATGCTGCGCGAGCCACTCGATCTCGATCCCCGGGTGCAGTGTGCGCAACTCGGCAGCGATTGCAACGTCGCGCTGTGCGTGTCCGAGTCCGATCGGCGACGAGATGAAGAGCGCGCGCTTTCTGCGCCCCATGCGTCGCCTCCCCGGCGCCGGTGGTCCGATGGCGTTGCGGATCGCAAGATTGATGAGCACCGGATCTCGCGCCTGCGGCAAGTGTCCCGATCCCGCTAGGATGACAAGCTCGCCGCGGGTCGCATCCGCGAGCGCCCGTCCGCGTTCGGACTGGACGATCCGATCGGCATCCCCGTGAATGACGAGTACGGGACACCGCACGGCGGCTGCCAGTTGCTCGGTTTCTTCCTTTGTAATCCCCGGCGCCAGCACCGTCGCCGCCAGCGTCTCGGGCGACGTGTCGAGTCCCCACCCGACGCAATCCTCGATCTGTTTGGTCGAGTGAGGCTCGGGGATCGCCTCGTGAAAGAAGAATTCGAGGAAGTCACGATAGTGTTCGGTCCAGTACTCGCGGTTGAATCTGTTCCAGCCCTCGTGAGTCTCTAGGTGCTCGTCGAAATGCGCGATGGCGGCGGCTCGCGCCGGAATCCCCTCCGTAAGCGGGACCGCCGGGCCGATGCAGATCAATCGCTCGACCCGCTCGGGGTAACGCGCCGCGAGCATAAGCGCCCAGCGCGCGCCGGCCGAAAGGGCGACGACGATCGCGGCACTCGTCTTCGTGGCATCGAGCACCGCAAGCGCATCGGCGGCGAACGCCTCATCGGAGTAGTCGAGCGTCGGCGCTTTGTCGGAGCGGCCATTGCCGCGGCCGTCGAATGTGATGACGCGGGCACGTCGCGCGAAATACGGAACCTGCGCTTTCCACATCCGCGAGTGTACGATCGACCAGGCAGGCAAGAAAAGCAGCGTGCGCTCCCCGCTGCCGAAGATCTCGAATGCGATTCGCACGCCGTCGCGGACGGCGAACCCGGTCGCATCCGGCTCCCGGGCTCTCATCCTTTGCGCGCTCTCTCGAGGCCCCGCAGCCAGCTATCGATCATCTTCACGAGGGCCCGGTGACCGGTGTTCACGCCGTTGAGCCGTTCCAGCAAGATCCCCTCATTAAACGTCTCGACCAGCGTGGTCATGGCTTCGACCGGATACCGCTTGCGGTCGATGCCGTATTCTTCGAGCGCGTTGCCGATCGCTTCAGAGAGGACGGCGTGCCACTGCTCGTGGACGTGCGCGACCCGCTTGCGGAACTCCGGCCGGTTCCACGCCATGGCTTGCAGCTCGAACCAGACCTTGGGATAGCCTGCGGCCAAGTCCTCGTCGATGTACTCCATCGCTTTCCGCCATTTCTCGATAAACGGGACGCCCGGTGCCGCATACATCGCCCGCTGCCGTGCGATGATGCGGTCCGTAAAGCGCTCGACGACTTGCAGCAACAGTTCTTCCATCGAGCCGAAATAGTAATGTACCAAGCCGTGGTTGGCGCCGGCCTCGAGGGCGAGTTTTCGCGTCGTGATCTGGGCGTAGCCGTCGCGGACGAGCAGACGTTCCGCTGCGTCGAGGAACGCCTGCTCGGTCTCGTGACGGGTCGCCGAAATACCGGCACGATCGCGTATCAGAAAACGCCGCCCGCCATCCAAGTTGGGTGGATGAGTACGAGCGAGCCGAGCGCGAGCAGCGCAATCCCGGCGATGGGAACGATCCGAGTACCGTGCCGCCCGGTCTTCTCGTAAACCATGACGGCGGTGAGTGCCGCCATCCACCACAAGTTCGCGAATCCAGCCCCGAACGTCACCAGCATCAGTGCCCAGCAGCAGCCAACGCAGAACGCGCCGTGGCCGGCCCCGAGCCGGAACGCTGCCGTGGCGCCTCGCGCGTAGTTGCGCATCAAGAACATCCCCGGCAAGCGGCATTTGTTCAGACATGCGTTTCTTAGGCCCGAGAATTGAAACGCTCCGGCAAGGATCAGGACGCTGCCTGCGATGAGCCACGGTCGCGCCTCGAGCCACGGATTTGCGTCGATGAAACGATGCAGGCCGACGTCGCCGAGGAAGCCCGCGGCACCGAACGCCGTCCAAATCGCGGCATACCCAGCGAGAAAGACCGTCATGACTTGTCGCGGATGCTGCTGACCTGCGGAAACTGACGCGAACATGCGGACGAGCGGCAGGCTCGACGGCAACATCATCGCAACGATCATCGCCTGCCAAGCGATGACAAAGAGAAGGAGGGCGGACCACAGCGGCAAGCTGCCCTCGATCAACGCGTCGTGATGCAGTAACCGCGCGGTGCCACTTACTTGGGCGACGATCGCGATCGCCCAGGCGATGACGATCGCGATAACGATCGCGGGTGAAATCGGGTTTGCGCGCGCTACGCCGGTCATCGTTACGGCGTGTGGGTCATCTGGTAGTCACCTTGAATCGCGTTGCGTCCTTCGAAGGCCCACGTCATCCCATGCTGAGGGATGGTGACGCGGTAGCTCGTGGCCTTTGCGACGTACGCCGGCGAGCCGGGGATCGTCGAGAAGATCGAATCCCGCAAGGTCGTGATCGTCCCGTCGGCGCTGCGATACGGCTCCATTTCGGCGGAGATGAATCCGGGAACCGACAGCGTCCCTTTCCCGCCCGAAACTTTGTGGGTGATGGGAACCCGCTCGACTCCGACCACCTCGCCGATCAACTGCGCGACGTCGGCGAGCGGCCCGCCGAGCTTGCCCGAGTAGGCGGCGAGAATCGCATCCGCTTGCTCGTCGGTTGCCCGCTTGTCGACGAGGAGCAGCACTTTCCAGCCCCCTTTGAGGACGTTACCGGGGATCAAAGCGACGACGATCATCGACAAGCCGCTGATGTCGAGACCCTCGATTTGGCCCTTGTTAAAATGATAAGCCAACATCCCTTCGCAGGTCCCTTCGTCTGGGTCTTCGCCGATCCAGCATGGACAGAGCACGTTGCACGAACACGCCTCGAGTAGCGTCCCCTCGAGCAGATAACCTCTCGTCTTTGTGGCGCCCGCAGTCATCGGTGCGCCGGCCTTTAACTCCATTGTGCGCCTCCCGGTATGAAAGTCCGTGTGCTAGTCTGACGTATTAGTCAGATGACTAAATTACGCCGCAAACCCGGTCTTGTCAAGTCCCGGCGGCTTGATGCCATTCGACTAGGGGGAAAGCAGACCGAGGCGCAGGGCGGTCGCAACCGCTCGAGTTCGCGTCCCGACACTGAGCTTCGAAAGGACGCGCTCGACGTGCGTTTCGACGGTCCGCGGGCTGACGATGGCGCGTTGCGCGATCTCTTTGTTGGTCAGGCCCAGCGCCATCAATTCGAGGATCTCGCGTTCTCGTTTGGTGAGCTCCGAACCGGGTAGCACGCGTTTGGGTTCGGTAGCGGGCGGCGCGGCCGCGACCGCGCGGATTCCGTGCGTGAAGGCTTCCTTGAATAAGGAGAGCGCCGGATCGATGCGCCGCGCGATCAGCTCTGCGTACCTACGCTCGGTCTCCGACGCGAAGGGGAGGTTCGGCGCCTTCAACTTGACGACGGCGCCCATCAGTGCGACGAGTTCGCGCGCGGTGCCGAGCGCGGCCGCGTCGAGGGCGTCGCTCGGCGTTGCGAGCGCCAGCGTCTTCACCGCTCGCTCGACTTCGGACGCCGCTTCTCGTCTTCGAGACAGGGTGGAATAGGCCGCCGCTTCGCATTCGAGCGAGACGCGCTGCGGCGCCGGAATCTCACGGGCGCGCAAAGCCGCCGACGCGATGCTCGCCGCGCCACCGATGTCACCTTTCACTAAGGCGGCGCGCGCCGCGAAGAGCGCAGTCAACGCCGGAACCCGTGCGCGATCGGTCGCGTACCAGGCCGCCGCCGCAAGATTCCGTGCACGTTCGCCGGCGCGCTCGCACGCCTCCCTGTCGCCGTCGTAGCCGGCGACTTCAGCCTCGGCGAGGGCGACGGCGGCGACGTCGGAGGCGAGATCGAGCCGGCGCACGAGCACCGCCGCTTGACTAGCATAGTCGCGCGCCGCCGCGACGTCGCCCCAGAGCAACGCAAGCCGCGCATACCAACCCGTGATATTCGCTAGCAGCACGACGTGATCGCTTCCTTCGAGTGCTCGTAAGCTCGCGCCGAGCATCGTGTCCGCTGAAGCGAAGTCGCCAAGACACGTCGAGATGTAGGCTTCGAGTTGCGCGGCTCGCGTTCGCCGCACCAGATCGTCGCCTGCGAGATCGTAGGCACGGTGCGCCGCGGCGCGCGCCTCGCTCAGATTGTGGTGCATCGCGGCTGCCCAGCCCGCAATGCCTTGCGCGTCAGATTCGAGCAACGGCCCCGCGGCTGCAGCCAGCGCGAGCAACGATTCGAGCTCGCCGGCATCCGGGGCGTCGCGGTGGGCCAGACGATCCTCGGTCGAGAGTAAATAGAGAGGAAGTAGATCGCTGGAATTCTCGTTCGACGTTTTTGCAGTCGCGAGAGCCGTGCGCAGCTGTTCACCCGCTCCGGGCTCGCCGTGTTGGCGCGCCAGCATCGATTCGAGACGCACCGCGACCACCCCACCGCCGGCGCTTTCGCCGCTGACTCGCCGCGCGACGCGAGCCGCGCGGCGCCCGAAACCGGCAGCAAACAACTCGAAGGCGCGACGGGAAAGAAACGCGGTCAGCGCCGCTCCGTCGCCACCCTCCTCACGATGGAAAAGCGCCGGCGCAAAAGCGCCCGCACGCTCGAGGACCTCCGCCGCGCGGCGATGCGATGCGGCGACGGCGTCATTGCCCAGCCGGCGTCGCAACCGTTCGACGAGCGCTTCCCGGAACAGTGGATGCAGCCGATAGGCTTCGCCCGAACGAACCGCGGTGAGCATAATGCCCCGGCGTTCGAGTTCGCGCAGGCGTGCGGCGACGTCGCCGAAGGCTTCGTCCTCTTCGAGCACGCGTTTGGAGAGCGTTTCGTAGACCGCGGTTTCTTCGAGGAACTCAATCGAAGCTGCGTCGAGAGCGGCGAGATTGGCATCGAGCAGAAAAGCATGCGTCACTTCGATCGCGCCGTCGACGCTCGGAATCAAGCGCTCCGCGGCACCGAAGGCGAGCGCGATACCGGCGGGCCAGCCTTCGAAGTGCGCCTCGAGTTTTCGGATCTGTTCGTCGTCCAGATTTCGCTCTAGCCGTTGCGCGAGCGCGCGAGTCTCGGCGCGATCGAAACGCAAGTCGGTTGCGTCAAAGACCAGCGCTCGCCCCTGAACGATCCACTCGGCAAGGGGTACGGGCGGCAATCGCCGCCCGAGAAGGAGGAATCGCGCCTCGCTCGGCAGCACGCGCATCGCGCTTTCCAGAAACTCGCCGAAGGCCGGATCGTCGGCGAGCAGGTGCACGTCTTCGAACACGATGACCAGACGGCTTTCGACGTGCCCAAGTTCGGCGGCGAAGGTGGCGCCGAGCCGCTGCGACCAGGACGAGATTGACTGCGCGTCCCCCTCGGGCCGGCGGTGGGCGAGACTCAAGCTCATCCGGCCGAAGTCGGGGCGCTCGGCGCGGACCGCTGCGACCAGGGGCGCGACGAATTCGCCGGCGTGCCAGCGCTGAGCGGTGTACCAAGCCGTCGCCGGAACGGCGGCCCCGGAGAGCGCGAGCGCCGCTGCCGAGGTCTTCCCGTACCCGGCGGGCGCGACGATGGCTGTGAGCGAGTGCGTCTCCAGCGCGGCGTGCAGTCTCGCGACCAGCTCCGGTCTTGGCACGAGCGAGCGGCTTGCGGCTAGCGACATCGAAAGATTGGTTCCTCCGTAGTCTTACGGACGCCCGCGGTGAAGGGACCGTCGTACCATCCTGTTAGCCCTGACTTCTGAAAAGAGGCGACATGGTATTGGTGGTTACCGTACTCTTCATCGGACTGACGATGTACTGCGTGGTTCAGTTCGCGGGGGTCCGAACGCGCCTCGAGCAGCTGCAAGCGCGGCTCCGGGGGCTCGATCTGCCGGCAACGGCGCCCGCGATCGCGCCTGAGCCGGGGCCGAAGGCGTACGAACGCGAGGCCGTCCTCGTCACGCAGGCCGTTCCGGAGCTAGTCGCCGTGGCGCCGCGCGTCGCGCTGTCGCCGGAGCTTGAGCTCGAGCCCGAGCCGCCCCCGGAGCGCGGGCCGATCCTCAATTGGGAGATGTTCGCCGGCGGCCGGTTGCTGAACGTCATCGGAGCGATCGTGCTCGTTCTCGGCGTCGGACTCTTTTTGAAGTACGCGTTCGATCAAAACTGGATTACCGCCGCAATGCGGGTAGCGAGCGGCGTCGTGCTTGGGGCCGGGTTGGTGACATTCGGCGAGTTCTGCCATCGGCGCGGCAGACAGCAGTGGTTCTCGCAAGGAGTGCTCGGGGCGGGACTCGGCGTGCTGTACGTCTCGGGTCATGCTGCGTTCGCGAACTATCATCTGGTGCCGTTCACGGTCGCATATGCGTTCATGTCGCTCGTGACGGTGGCAGCGTTCTTGCTCGCTCTTCGATACGATGCACTTTCGGTGGCACTGCTCGGCTGGCTGGGTGGCTTCGTTACGCCGTTCGTGTTGAACGACGGTACGCCCGATCAGATCGGACTCGCTTCGTATCTCGTGCTCCTCGACCTCGGGGTCGTAGCGATTGCGATGGTCAAGGGACGCTGGTTCGTACTGGAACCGCTCGCTCTCGTCGCATCGTACTTCGCAATGATCGAGTGGTTCGCCCATTTCGGCGATCCAAGTTCGTGGTTCGTGTCCACGATCGCGCTTCTCAGCATTTGGCTGCTGTTTTTCGCCGCGTCGGTCGCGCAGGTGTTGCGCGCGCCGCAGCGCGATCTCGATCTTCGGCAACTGCTTGGTCTCGTCAACGCAGGATTCTTCTGGGGATGTTCCGCGGCGGTCTTGCACGGGCATAATGATGCCTTGCAAGCGGTTCTGGCGATCGCCGGCGGCGCCTATGCGCTGGCCTACGCTCTGCTGCTCGCTCGTTCTTCGATTGCGCGCGCGCAACGTATACAGTGGTATGGAACCGGCTTGGCATTTCTGTTCGGCTTGACTTGGTTACACTTTCCTAATCCGTGCGCGAGTACGGTCGTGGTCGCTGTCGAAGGATTGGCACTCGTCGCGATCGATCTGTGGCTGCGTAAACGAACGACGATCGATTCCGAGGAGGCAACGATCGGCGCGGCCGCGCTGTTGACGGCTCAATGCTTCTTCGCTGCCGAGCTGTCCACGGTCGGGACCTTCTTGCAAAGCGGTTGGCATTTCGACTTCACGTTCGGTGCTCGCGATCTCGCAATCGCGGCGGCTAGTGCCGGCTTCGTTGCGTTGCAAGCGCTCGCCGCACGGCGGCCGAATGCAAGCGGCATCGCGTGGCTACTCCCTGTTTTGCGCATAGAAGCAGTGCTGGCGCTAATCGTATTCACGGCCTGCCACCTGCAAGGCTTTGCCTTGGCCGATGCCTACGCGCTCGAAGCCGTCATGCTTGCCTTTATCGGGACGCGACGGATGTTGCGTGAGATGGAGGTGGCGAGTCTAGGGCTCCTCGCGATGGCCGGGATATGCGCTGCAGTCGCGCCCGATGCGTGGTGGTACCAGCGGATCTTCAGTTTTGATCCCTGGCACAATGGCCGGCTGCTTGCGACCGCCGTGCTACCGGCCTGCGCACTTCTGGTGAGCGAGAATCTCTTGCGGCGGAGTCTGCTGCCCGGGGAGATCGGCCGGGTCCTGCGGATCGCCGCAGCGGCCGGCGTCGTTGTTGGGGTAACCCTCCAAGTCCGGGACAGCTTCGAGCTAGCCCGAGCGATCTCGATGCTGGATCAGTCGACCGCAGCGGCTCAGGATTACGCTTTTCGGCTGGGCAACCTCGAACAAGTCGCGATCTCGCTGGTCTGGATCGTCGCCTCCCTGGTGCTGATCGGGCTCGGCATAGGTTTCCGGCTGCGAGATCTGCGCCTGATGGCGATCGCCCTCTTCGACCTGACGATCCTCAAGGCGTTCTTCTACGATCTGGGAGGGCTCGACGGCCTCTACCGGGTGGGCGCCCTGATAAGCTTGGGGTTGGTCTTGCTGCTGGTCTCCTACATTTACCAGCGCGTGGAGCGAGGCGGCTTGCCGATGAAGCCGGCGGCGGAGGCCGCCGTCTAGCTTGGCGAGCCGGCGGCGGTTGGCGCCGCCTAGCTTCGTGGGGCCGGCGGAGGGGGATGCCTCGAGATTGCCGCCTTGTCACGCTGAGCGAAGCGAGCGAAGTCGAAGCGCCGCCGGGGCCACTGCGTAGGAAGGGGAATCGAAGAGGATTGTCCTTCTTCTTGGCCGCCGAGTTGCGGGCTCGGCGGCCCGCCTCCTTATATAAGGAGGCGCTGCGGCCGGTCGGCGCAACCTTCCGCCCTCGGCGCTCGTCGTACTGGAGCTGGGACTTTTGTCTTGACGGGGCCCGGGGGGCAGTGTATCATGGCTGCCGTGACTCCGACGCCACGTCTCTTTCGGCGCGGTCAACTATCCGGTCCGGGGCGGGCTGGGGTCGGCGTTCGTTCTTTGAAAACTGAGCAGTGCAGTAACGCATAAGTTTGTGGGTCTCCAAGCGGAGCAGCAGACCGATGCGCGGCGCAAGCCGCGTTTTTGTTTGGATTCTCCGTTTAGAGAATAGTAGAAAAATTGACTGATCTCGGTTGATGGCAACCGGATCTGTGCGATCGATAACGTCGATAGCACAAGCATAGTCAGCGGTTTTTAGAGCCTTCAAAAGCTCCGAAAAACTTTTCCGGTTGCACAACAACCGGTCAAGCTATTTTATGGAGAGTTTGATCCTGGCTCAGGATTAACGCTGGCGGCGTGCCTAACACATGCAAGTCGAACGAGGTAGCAATACCTAGTGGCAGACGGGTGAGTAACACGTGGTCAACCTACCCGCGAGTGGGGGATAACTAGCCGAAAGGTTAGCTAATACCGCATAAAACGTAGCGAGGCATCTCGCAACGTTGAAAGGAGCAATCCGCTCATGGACGGGACCGCGCCCGATTAGCTTGTTGGTGAGGTAATGGCTCACCAAGGCTCCGATCGGTAGCTGGTTTGAGAGAGCGACCAGCCACACTGGGACTGAGAGACGGCCCAGACTCCTACGGGAGGCAGCAGTGAGGAATTTTCCGCAATGGGCGAAAGCCTGACGGAGCGACGCCGCGTGTGGGAAGAAGGCCTTCGGGTC
>Ga0307477_10000117_pt1 | contig 116471 bp, 117 predicted proteins | sample atmos_gasesECM2C_FD_203316 | JGI IMG/M metagenome (GOLD analysis project Ga0307477, IMG submission 203316) | Hardwood forest soil microbial communities from Morgan-Monroe State Forest, Indiana, United States - atmos_gasesECM2C_515 | ecosystem: Environmental > Terrestrial > Soil > Temperate... | reverse complement strand
CTAATTTAGAAACTGCTGTAGAGTTCTTACTGCGTCTCCGTCGACCGGGGGCTCTCCCGGGTGGACCACTGGCTCCGGCCTGAACCGGCCAAAATGGCTCCCTTTATCACCGGCCCTGACAAAAGGCTGCCTCCACCTCTGAAACGCCCCAGCCGACCTGAATCTCGTCCCGCCTAAATTGATACAATCCCCGGCGAGCGCAATGGGAGAGTTCTCGCCAACAACGCGAAAGGGCGATTGCGAAGAGATCGCCAATACCTCCACCGCCTATGGTCGGCGGCGACGCAACTGGATTGACGCCCACGGCTCCGTCCCTCCCGCCCAAGTTGTCGATGCCTCATGCGGCAACAAACACTGCATCGCGCTACGACACTCCTATCTCCGTCCGCGAGTTGAGCAACCGCGCAAGTACCCCAAGATTGCCAAGCGCGTTCGTAGGCTGAAAATCGGTCAGCACTTCGATGTTCGAGGAGTCGGCACCGACGAGAGGAGCCGCAACCGATTCCGCTCCGGTTTGTACGCAGCTGCACGGCTGGATCGAGTCTCAGTGCGCGGACTGCCGGACGGGAGCGTGCGCGTGACGAAGGTTGGGGAGTGGTCTAGCGTGGGAGTGAACGGCTGAGTTCTTGAAATCCTTGTTACTATTTTGTTACTTTTTTCGGGTATAATTCGCCGAGTTTCGGCTGCTGTGAGCTTCGTTAACCACCATCGGACTTCATGGCGGCAATCTTAAAAGTATCTGCGATTACAAAGGGATAGAACGATCTTTCCATTGTTGCTGTGATTTCTGAAATTGGTCGGAACACAATCCCACTCTCTCCGCCATGTTATTCAAAATAAACAAGTTGCTATAGTCCCTAAGTTTCATCATGGCCCACTCGCAGGGGCCTGTTTCGTCTTTGGAATGAGTGACATGCAGTTTTGCAAGGCGAAGTTGCGTGCCGTTAAGGCTAAAACTGACTGATTGGGAATTAGTTTTTTCGATCGGCGAAGGATGGCTGCGCCGAAGGCCGAATCGGTTAGCCAGCGAGGGGGACGGCCCTGCGAAGAGGAGCAAGGTCATTAGTTTCGGAATGGGACTTGCGTGAGACGCGATAAGCCGGATGGTCTCAACCCCATGAAACGTCAAGTTCGGGTAGTGCATCGGGGCTTGTCAGGATGTATTCATGACGATCGAGTTTCGTGCCATCGAGGCAACGTGTCGCCGCTTTATTTTCAACGCCTACCTTCTGGAATCCCAATTTCTCCACGATGCGCCGGCTGGGCTCGTTTCCGTCGAAGTAGCCGATGCTGATTGCCTTCGCGCCAAGGTGGCCGAACGCGTACCGAATAGCTGCGTTTGCCGCCTCCGTCGCCATGCCCTGTCGGGCGTATTTAGGCGCCACCCAGTACCCTGTCTCATAGACGTCTTGCTCATCGGTAAGATCCAATGCGGTTCGAACGACGAAATCCCGGTTGATCCGATGAAATCCGGCCAATGCGATTCCTGCTTGATGCTGGTAATCCATCACTCGCCGAATAGAATCTTCCATCGCATGCCGCGACCGTTGGTTGTCAAAGGCCCAGGACATCCAACGCTGCAAATCGGGCCACGCTTCCTCCTTGGCGGTCTGGATCGAATCCAAATCGCCAAGCGTTGGCGGACGCAAGATCAGGCGCGGCGTAACGATCGGCATCAAATGGCGCATAGAGCGGCTACGCTGGAATTGTAGCGGACTTGGTGAAGACGAAAATGCGCAGCGCCTGTATGCAGCGCTCCGTCAACGCACCACCCAGAGATCCTTATTTGGGTTCGCCGGCTCGAAACTTTCGGTTCTACTCGTGTCCAGGTTCTTGCCTGCCTCGAAAGTATGTCTGTGGTGTGGTTCCCAGCATCGTCCGAAACATTTCAATGAAGGCACTTACACTGTCGTAACCCACTGCGATCGCGACCTCCGTGACAGATTTCCTCTGTGCCAGCATCTCAAGGGCAGCAAACAACCGCGCCTGCTGTCGCCAACGGCCAAATGAGATGCCTGCCTGAGCCGAAAACGCACGCATGAAAGTACGGCGGGCCATTCCGGCAACATGCGCCCAAGCGTCCAGCGTGCGGTCATCTGCGACATCATCCAGCAGAGCATCTGCAACTCTGGCCAGTCTTTCTCCTGTTGGTGTGGTCAAACGCAAGGGCTGCTGGTCAGGCTGTCGAATCTCATCACGAAGCGTTGTGATTAAGTGCTTCTTCGCCGGGTTGAGCGGTTGGCGGAGGTCCCAACCGACCATACGATGAACTATGGCGAACAATAGCTCCGATGAGTTGAACATGCAGGGCGTCTTGGGCAGTCCGCGACACATCTCCGGAGACAAGTCCACCATCGCGCCAGCAGCGCCCCCGACAGAACGCGCCGCGTGCTTACAATTTGGTGGCGTCCATGCGCAACGCCGGGAGGGAAACATCCATCGTTCGCTTGCTGCTTCCACGATGAGCAAGCCCTGGGTCAGTGCGACGAGTTGCCCGCGCGGGTGGCTGTGCTCTGGCGTCCAGCCCTCGACCGTCCGCCTCTTGAAGGCATATGCCAGTACTGGCCTATCGCTGTCGTAGAGACGGCGCAGTTCTTCCATATTCTTCAGGGCTACGAACATGGATTTGCGAGATTGACCCTTTTCCGACATATATAGCCACTTTCCCGTTAGCGGAACAACCGAAACCCAGCTAGAGTACCCGGCAGAACAACGAAAGACAACAAGGGGGTAGTTCACATTCGCGAAAGGCGGAACGAAAATGAGCCCGAAGTTTTTGGAAAGGCAAAGTACACGGCGCGAAATGTTGCGCAATTCTGCGGCGTTCGCGGGAAGCACCCTGCTGGCCCAACTGTTTCCAGCAAGTCTTCTAAGCGCCGGCGTTCCTGATCCGCGGCAGCAAGCGGCAACGGCTTCAACTGACCATCTGGCGGCGATGCGGGCGCAGATGGCTAGTGCGCCTATCCAATCGCAACCGCTGGCGGACAATCTAACGTTGCTTTCCGGGCCTGGAGGAAACGTTGTGGTGTTGAACGGGCCCGATGGCAAAATCGTGGTCGACACGTTTCTTATGCCGGCCTGGCCGAAGTTGAAAGAAACGCTCGATGGGCTAGGCAATGCGCCGCTGAAGACGGTGATCGACACGCACTGGCATTTCGACCACACGGACAATAACGCCAATCTGCACGCCGGGGGCGCCACAGTGCTGGCCCACGAAAACACCAAGACGCGCATGGCAGAGCCACACGACAGTGCGGTTTTGGGTTTGCACCTTCCGGCATCGCCTGCGGATGCTTTGCCACAGCAGACATTCAGCATCAGCCAAAAACTGCAGGCCAACGGTGAAATCGTGATGCTGCAATATTTCCAGCCGGCGCATACCGACACGGACATCTACATTTACTTCCAGAAGGCCAACGTGATTCACATGGGCGATACTTTTTTTAACGGCTTTTACCCGACCATCGACGCCAGCACCGGCGGAAAAATCGACGGGATGATTGTCGCCGCCGACAAAGTTCTGCCCTTGGCCGACAACAACACCAAGATCGTTCCGGGGCATGGCCCACTGGGCAACAAAGCCGATCTGACCAAGTTTCGGGACATGCTGGTTGTGGCGCGCGATCGTGTGCAAAAACTGAAGACCGCCGGCAAATCGGCCGGCGAAATAGCGGCGAGCAAACCGTTTGCGGACCTGGACGCCACTTGGGGCAAGGGCTTCTTCAACGGCGATGTTTTTGCGCAGGTGGTGTATTCGGCGCTTTGAGTCGCGATGCTCAGCGAGGCAAAGGCGCGGTCGTTCTGCGGTGCGCCCCCTGTGGCTGATCCAAGTGAGGCTCCTATGAACCGCTGGTTGGCTATACTTTTTGAGCATCGTAAGTCAAACTTTCATGAGCGCGGGCGCGAGAGAGGGGGCAGGACAATTCAATGAGAAATGTAATCTACGCAATCAACCTTACGCTGGATGGCTGCTGCGACCATACCAAATTCAAACCCCCAACCGATGACGAAGTACTTGAACATTACACGCACCTCTTGCGAGATTTTGATCTGCTCGTCTATGGGCGTAAAACCTATCAATTGATGGTTCCTTATTGGCCTGATATCGCAAAAAGCCAGTCCGAGACAAAAGCGGATATCGAATTTGCTCAAACCTTTGTCTCCAAGAAGAAGATTGTTTTTTCACGATCGTTGGCCAGCGCTGAAGATGAAAATACGAGAATTGTTCGTACGAACCTTCGCGACGAAATGCTTAAACTGAAGCAAGAACAGGGCAACAATATTTTGGTCGGCGGTGTAGATGTTCCTTCACAGCTTATAGAGCTTGGTCTGGTTGACGAATATCGTTTTGTCGTTATGCCAATCATTGCTGGAGAAGGCAGACGATTGATGGAGGGCGTCAGCCTGCCCGAGAAATTGCAATTGAAGCTGGTTGAGTCGAAGCCTTTTAAATCAGGATGTGTTGCGCTTCGTTACTTGAAACAGTGAGAGAGAACTCTGCAAGGCTCTGCTGGCACTTAGCAGAACTGTCGTTTCCGCCCGTGGGGCTGGCGCGCTTCTGCTGAGCCGAGGGGCGACCTAAACTTTACCGGAGACGTTGGCATGAAAATCGTCGTGCTGATTGTGAGATTGCTGCTCGGGCCGGTGTTTTTCGTCTTCGGCCAGTGCTTTTCCGGGATCTTTACCGCAAAGGCTTCGTCCGTGTCGTGACTGCGAATGCTTGCGAGTTTGCGCGGACCTCAGGCGCTGATCACTGAGCCGTGATCCGTTTGTGATCCGTTAGCACTGCTTACTATCGACTTCCACTGCTCTACGGTGCCCGCCGTGCGCTCTATGTTGTTGAAACTACGTTTTCGAGTAAATTCGAATCCCACTCTCTCCGCCATGTTATTCAAAATAAACAAGTTGCTTAGAATCCTAAACCCACTCTCAGGACCTCTTTCGTCTTTGGAATGAGTGACATGTAGTGTTGCAATGCGCAAGGGCGTGCCGTTAAGGCTAAAACCGACTGATTGGGAATCAGTTTTTCGATCGACGAAGGAGGAATTTTGCAGACCCAGGTCGGCGCGCCCGCTTCTGCAGCGCCGAACAAAAATCCATAACCGAACGTCGTGCCGATTGCGGCTCATGGCTTGCAGGGCTCGGGGCAGCGGCCGACAACGCGCCACTCCCACGCCAAGCGAGCGGGGTTTCAGTTCACGCGCCATCACGCGAACTGCTATTACTTACTCCTTACATGTAATGGCCGGCTTCACAAACTTCCGGGTGCTCGTTATCCAGAGTGCCTTCGAATCGATCCACATAGGCCGACTTTTGGTTACCTATCGGATCTCGGTCAGTGCCTTGGCGATCATGCACTCACCGAGATCCGCCGATTTCAGATGGCCGAGAAGCCGCCGTCGACAGACAACTCCACCCCATTCACGAAACTCGAATCGTCTGAAGCAAGAAACAGCGCGACCGTCGCAATCTCCCCAGGACGACCCATCTTTCCCCGCGGGATCAGGGATTCGAACAGCTGCCTCGTCTCCTTGTCGATTCGCTGGGAATCCGGTGTGTCGATCTGCCCCGGGCTCAGCACGTTCACCCGGATATTCCTGTCCTTCAGTTCGTTGAGCCACGTGCGTGCGAAGGAGCGCAATGCCGCCTTGCTCGCCGAATACACGCCGAAACCAGGAAAACCTTTCACCGAAGCAACTGACCCGGTCATGAAGATCGATCCGCCATCGTTGAACAGCGGCAACGCCTTCTGAACCGCAAACAGCGTGCCGCGAACGTTCAGGCCGAAGGCCGCATCGAAGTGCTGCTCGGTAATTTCGCCCAGTGGGACGGCTTCGCCCCTGCCGGCGCTCGCAAACAGGACGTCGATCTTGCCCTTTTCCCGCTTGACCGTGTCGAACAGACGGTCGAGATCGTCGAGATTGGCCGCGTCGCCGCGCACGCCGGTCACGTTCCGGCCAATCAGTTTGACGGCCTCATCGAGCGCCTCCTGCCTCCTGCCCGTGATGAAAACGTAGGCGCCTTCTTCAACGAACCGCTTGGCGCTCGCCAGCGCCAGGCCGCTCGATCCACCCGTGATGACTGCAACCTTACCCTCAAGCTTTCCCATAACTGCTCCCTTCGGTAGATGTGTAGCATTCCTACAGAGGAGCAGATTTCTTTGGCGGTGGACGAGAACTGCTCGGGAGTCCTAATCTTTTGTCTATTCGTCCAAACGGGGAGGCTAAGTTTGACGCGATAACAGACATCTTCAGAACGATGCACGTAACCGCTTTCGGTCAGCACAGGCTCGAAGCCACAGCCCCGTGGGGCTTGATAAAGGAGAAGCAGACCGAAGAAAAAGTCCCGCCTTCCGGCAAAAAGATTTCACCCACAGATTTGGCGCACTTCGCCATGCTTTCGCGCGGCAACTGCTGGCTGAGTGTGGAAGGGATTCCGGAGCCAATTCCCCTCACCGGTGGTGATTGCATTTTGCTGGCCCGGGGGGCTTCGTTTGTTTTGCGCGACAGCCTGCGAACACGTCCGAAGAGGAGTTTCCTCGAGATCGCGTCCAGGGACAACAGCAATGTCGCTCATTATGGAGGTGGTGGCGCGCCGACGACAATCGTCTGTGGGTCCTTGAGTTTCGATCGCGCCAGCCTGAAGCCGATCACTCAGTTATTGCCGAGCTTCATCCTGATTAAGGCCGATCAGGCCCACACGCTTGCTCTTCACAACACAATGCAAGCGCTGGCGTCAGAAATGGCAGAACAGGCGCCGGGATCTGAAGTAGTCGCGACTCGGCTAGCCGAGGTTCTGTTTATCCAAGCACTCCGGGCGCATATCGCGTCGGGACCGGAACGCAACAAAGGATGGCTTCGTGCGATTTCCGATCCTCAAATGGGTACTGCCCTGAGTGCCATTCACGACAGAGTGAATACACCCTGGACGGTCGAATCCCTGGCCGAAGCGGCGGGCATGTCTCGCTCCGCATTCGCAGCACGTTTTAAAGAGCTACTCGGACAAACACCACTGGAATATGTAACCGAGTGGCGGATGCAGAAGGCGATGCAGTTACTACAACAGCGTGACAAAAAGCTCATAGACGTCGCTCGGTCGGTCGGTTACGAGTCCGACGCTGCGTTCAGTAAGGCGTTCAAGCGAGTTGCCGGGGCCAGCCCTGGTGAATACCTCAAACGTGGCTTTGAAGATCAGGGTAATGCCGGAATGGCGGAAGATTTTTGACGTCGGAAGGCCGTGAATCCCACGGTAAGCGGTATCAGTCCTGCTCAAGGCTTAGTAGGGACAGCGGTAAACGTTACCATTACCGGGACCGGCTTCGGTCCGGGCGCTACCATACAAGCTGGGACGAGCATCACAGTATCGAATGTTTCGGTCTCCTCCTCTACGACTATCACAGCGACCTTCACGATTCAGAACTCCGCCGATGCTGGTGGCAACTGGAATGTGACCGTAACGTCGGGCGGACAGACCAGCACTAGCAAGACCTTCTTCGTGCAAATACCAACGTCACTCAATGTGATATCGGTCAACCTGATAGCTAACGGCGCGAATGGGGGATGCAAAAGCACGGACTACGGAATCCATGTCGATGTGAAGTATCAGGTACAGGATCAGAACACGCACGCGATACAATCAGCGGCAATGATCCCACAGGAGAGCGTAAATGGCAGTGGTTGGGATGACATCCTGACAACCTTCTATACCAACGGCAACGGGACATACGACGACGCACCGCTCGGCACATGTGCAACTAAGTCCTTCAACATGAATGTAACGCAAGCGGTGCGAATGGATGTGAACGGCGGCTATTACAACGTTCGGACTAACAACTTTAATGTGATTGGTTCTTCAGTGGGGCACGGCTCAATCAGCAACGGTTCCGATATCAAAAAAAACCCGCTAACGAGGACGCCATGTGAAAAGAATAGCAGCGGCGCTAGTTATGACCCTTTGTTCGGTGATTGCCATTGGCCAACGCAAGCTAGCTGAGGACGATCCGCAGTGGAGACAGCAAGCCGTTGAGCGTGCTTTTCACGAAGTGTCCAATGGCTTGCGCACGTCGTGGAGCGAAAAGTATCTAGCACGCCTCGGCGATAGTGCGGCTCCTGAGATAATGAGCTACCTGCGCTCCAGACAACTCACCAAGGAGGATAGTGTCACGGTCTTGTCTTTGGTGAAAATGTCGTTTGCTAATCCAAGCTCGATTAGGCACGCTTCCAGCAAGTCTCAAAAAAACACCCTCATTCTGCTTGACTACCTTGATAAGCACACAACCGATGCTGATACAAAATCGAATATTAAGTCTGTGCGCGAAGAGTTGCAGTCGCAGTCGTTCGGAGCGGAATCGAACAGGAGCGATTGAATTTGCAATACTGCAATTCAACACTCTCGCAAAACACGCGCTAAAATGAAACGTTTAGTGATCGGAAGCAACCAAATGCTTGGCAGTAGTTTCGTTCACCACGAACTGAGACACAAAGAGAAGAGAGATTAACAAATGTCGACAAACTTGACCGCAGTGCTTCAACATCTTTTGCAGAACACCACGAATCTCAAAGTGCTCAGTCAACTCATGACGCCGGACGTCACCTACGTTTCATTGAACTTCAACAACCCTGAACTGAAGAAAGTTGAGCCATGGACTGGCACTCACAAGGGGCCTCAGGCGCTGTCCGATGTCTTTGCTGCGATCCAACGCTACTGGAAAACACTCGACTTCAAGGTCACCGACACGATTGAGCAGGGTAACCGCGTTTCATTCTTCGGCTCCTTTACCTACAAATCGAATGTGACCGGGAAGGAAATTACGTCTCCCTTTAGCCTGTTGGCGCGTTTCGAGGGAGACAAGGTTGCTTACGTCCAGTTTCTCGAGGACAGCTACGGCACTGCAGGCTCGTTCAAAACTGGGGGCACGACACGGTACCACAGCGATCCCTCGGGGAAAGAGGTCGAGGTCTAACCATGCCCAACCTAGCGAAGGAAGAAAAGCGATATGACTATATCGTGGTGGGGGCGGGTGCGGCCGGTTCGGTTCTTGCCGCTGAACTGTCCGCGTCGGGCGCGCAGGTACTCGTCATCGAGTCGGGAGGACCAGACGACGGGCCGACCATCACGAACCCTAGCATCTGGTTCTACAATGTCGCCGGACCGCTCGACTACCACTTGCCCATCGTCCCTTCGCCGCGATTGAACAATCGCAAATTCAATATGGCCCTCGGCCATGTAGTTGGTGGCGGCAGCAGCATCAATGCCATGGTCTGGATGCGGGGCATGAAACGTGACTTCGACTCGTGGGCCAAGAACGGAGCCAAGGGATGGGCTTTCGCCGACGTGCTTCCGGTCTTCAAGAAACAAGAGGATTGGGAAGGCGGCGCGAATGAATGGCGTGGCTCCGGTGGTCCCATACACATCCGCCGGCCGAAAGATCCTCATCCGACGGCGCCAGCCTTCCTTGACGCTGCACAACAGATGGGAATGCCAATACTGGATGATGTAAACGGACCGATGCGCCCCGGCGCTGGGTACATCAACATGAACATCGCTGCGGATGGGACTCGCGTGAGTGCCGCTCGCGCCTTCCTGCGCCCAGCGCTGTCGAGGCCGAACCTCACTCTGCTGCTCAACACCAACGTTGTGAAATTGAACTTCAAAGGCACTCGTTGCGTGGGTGTGAAGCTAATTACAGATGGCGCCACACAAGATATCGCCGCCGACAAGGAAGTGATCCTCACCGCGGGCTCCATCCATAGCCCGAAGCTGCTGATGCTCTCAGGCGTCGGGGACGCGAAGGCGCTTCGCAGCTTTGGAATCGACGTCGTCGAGAACCTACCCGGCGTTGGCGAGAATCTCCAGGATCATGTTCTCGTCTCCGGCGTCGTATTCAAGTACAAAGGCAAGATGCCGGATCGGCCGGCCGACAGCAACGCCGTCGAGGCAGAGGCTTACTTATCGAGCAGTCCTTCGGCAGACACTGACATCAGCCTTGTGCTTCATCAACTACCGGTGGTTACGCCCGAAGTAGCCTCGCGCTTTGGAAATCCTCCAGCAGATGCGCTCACAATTGCGCCCGCTCTTGTGCAGCCTACCAGCAAAGGTTCCGTCCGCTTGTTCGGCGCCAACTTTCAGGATCCCGCTGTGATCGAGGGCAACTATCTCGGAACGGATCAGGATTTTGCTGCAGTCGTCCGTGCCATCGAAATTTCACGTGAAATCGGGAATCACCATGCCTTCGACAGTTTGCGCGAGAGCGAACTCATTCCAGGACCCAAGGCGAGCGACGAGAAGATCCAAGAACTTGCCCGGCTTGCCTCGGCGAGTTTTGGACACGCAGTTGGTACCTGCAAGATGGGTGTGGACAAGCTCGCTGTAGTCGACCCAGAGCTTCGCGTGCACGGCATTGTGGGTTTACGCGTTGCGGACGCCTCCGTGATGCCGCGCATCATTACCGGGCCGGGAACAAACGCGTCGGCCCACATGATTGCGGGCCGCGCCGCCAATCTGATTCTGGGCTAAGAACCGGGGTCCTGGATGCACGTAAAGCGGATGCACGCAAATATGACCGGCACTCCGAATACATCATTGACCATCGACACCCATCACCACATCTTGCCAGACGTTTTTTGGCAAGCGACGGAGAACGCGACTGCTCCCGTCGGTGGACTTGCGCCGCTTCGCTGGTCCAGGGAAGCGAGTATCTCGTTCATGGATGACGCCGGCATCGACGTTGCCGTCGTCTCTCTGAGTACGCCCGGCGTACACACGGGAGATAGCGCCAAGGCGCGTGCTCTGGCGCGGCGCTGCAATGAATTCTCGGCCCAACTCGTTCATGCGCGGCCAGACCGGTTCGGAGGTTTCGCCTGCCTCCCCTTGCCCGATGTCGATGCCTCGCTGGAAGAACTCTCGTACGCCCTCGACATCCTCAAGCTCGATGGCGTCGTTCTCTTCACGAATTCCAACGGCCCCCCCGTGGTGGATCGCCCAGGCGAATATACTTGTCCAACTGCGCGGATGGTCTCCCTTCGTCGGCTTGCAGATCGAATACAGCCTTATAGAACGAAGCGTGGAGCGGGAGTCGGTCCCGATGGCCAAGGCCCTGAACCTTAGCTTGACAGCGTGGTCGCCTCTCGGCAAAGGCATTCTGACGGCAAGTACCACGGCCACCGCTCGCCCGAGCAAGGCCGCCTGAACAGCGACACGATGGTGGCGTATAGGGATCTCATGCCCGAGCAAGAGCGAACCGGCCGAATCGTCACGACCGTCAAAGCGGTATCGGATCAGACCGGCCGCGGAGTGGCGGAAGTCACGCTGGCATGGCTCCGCTACCGCCCAGTGCCGGTCATCCCCATCATCAGGGCACGAAAGCTTTCTCAGCTGCAGGATAATCTTGCGAGCTTCAACGTGGCGTTCTCGGCGGAACAAGTAGAGGCACTCGACGAGGCGAGCCAAATCGATCCCGGATTCCCATATCACCTTTACGCCAAAGAGTCCGTCCGCGCGATTGCGTTCGGTGGCATGCGAGACCAGATCCTGCTTGACTGACCGTCTTGCGCATTCAGCTTGGGATGCGCTCGGGTAGCCAAAAGCGATAAACTCGTTGCAGGGAAAAATCCATGACAGATGACCAGAAAAACCAACTGACGAACGACGCGCATCCCGGAGACATCACACGGCGCGACTTTGCAGCCCTCTTGGTGGGTGCGGGCCTGGCTGCGACGGTACAGTCGGCAGCGACCGTGGGCCTTGAAGTGATCGAAACCGACGTCGAGATCAAGACTCCGGACGGAACTTGCGACGCCGCATTCATTCGTCCGAAAACGGGTTCCCATCCGGGAGTGTTGATCTGGCCCGACGCATTCGGGTTGCGGCCCTCTATGCGCGCCATTGCCAAGCGTATTGCCTCTGAGGATGACGGATATTCCGTCCTCGTGCCCAATCCCTTTTATCGCGTATCCAAAGCTCCTTTCACGGATGCCTCCAGCTTCAACTTTCAGAATGCCGACGATATGGCGAAGCTCCGGCCGCTGATGGCGTCGGTGAACGCGGCCGGCAATGCCGAGAAGGATGCCGCCGCCTACGTTGCCTTCCTCGATGCGCAAAAAGAAGTAAACAAGGCAAAGAAGATCGGAACTCAGGGTTACTGCATGGGCGGCGCGCTCGTGGTAAGGACCGCCGCGTTCTTGCGCGATCGCATTGCCGCGGGAGCATCGTTCCACGGCGGAGGCCTGGTGACCGACAAACCCGATAGCCCGCATCTGCTCGCGCCGAAGATCAAGGCGCGAATGTATTTCGGGATCGCATCGAATGACGACTCGCGTCAGCCGGATGCCAAGGATAAGCTGAAGGAAGCCTTCGCAGCCGCGAAGGTTTCCGCCGAAATCGAAGTGTATTCAGCACAGCATGGCTGGTGCGTGCCGGATATGCCTGTCCGCGACGGTGTGCCGATCTATAACAAGCCCGAGGCCGAGCGTGCCTGGGGGAAACTCGTTGCCCTGTATAAAGCGGCTCTGGCCTAGTCAATATTAGTCAATATGCATTCCCCGGCAGCGAGTGCCATTCCCCGACGATGGTGTCGGCAGAGCCAGAGCCGAGCTAAAAACCCCACCGAATTGATCGCCTGCAAGGCTCCAGATTCAAGTGTTTAGGCGGAAGCCCTAGCGTGAGCTGAAATCTCTAATTACAACATGATCCAGCCTGACAGCACCCTTTCACGGCGGTAGCCAGGGGCGGATCGCGATCGGCACTGCGCATGAGGACTGCTTGCCAAGAAGAACACAAGGCTAAAAAACTTACCGGCAGCTTTACCGGCAGTGGACTTTGCCTGCTGTGATTATCAGTGACTTACAACGCCGGGAGGCACCTCTAAGCACTTGCAATCACTTTTAATGTCGGCTGAAAAGGCTGGCGTCTCCGCCAGTGGCCAGCTTCGCGGCGCAGGGACAACACAGGTCCAATAAGAATACCCTGGAAGTACTTTCAAGGACTTACGGTGCCACCCTTACCGCCTAAAGTCTTCAAAGTACGTTCGAGATTACGTTCGAATCCCACTCTCTCCCGCCACGTTATTGAAAATAAACAAGTTACTGTCGCTCTTGAGATGCATCGCAACCCACTCTCGGCGCTGGTTTTTATCTTTGGAATGAGTGACATGCAGTTTTGCGCGGCTCCGAGAAAGTCCCAATAAGGCTGAAACTAACTGATTCGGAATCAAACCCCTGGATCGAAGCCGCGCGCGGCTCCGCTCTGCGACGCAAGCCTCAAGCTTCTTCGGGTGCGGCCGAACGCAACGACCTTGTGATCGGGCCCAAGAGGTTCGTGAGCATTGGGGGCGGCCCCTAACGCCAAGGCGATGAATCCAACTGTTCACATGATTTCCCTCGTCTGGTGTCGAAGCCTCTGCGCTTCCTCAGCTCAGACGAAACCGGGCCGCCACACCTTCAGCAGTGCGAGCCAAAAGACCAACATCGCTGCCAACAGCGGTGAAGTTGAATCCGAGAGAGATGAGACGTTCAACTGCGTCGACGTTCCCCGACAATGTGCCTGCGGATTTTCCGGCTGCTCGGATGCGTTCGGCAGCGTCTTGGATGGCGGTCTGCACCTCTGGATGGCCTGGATTGCCAAGGTGACCCAAGCCGCCAGCAAGGTCGCTGGGACCGATGAAGAGACCATCGACGCCTTCGACGGCCGCGATCGCTTCGATTTCCTTCAGCGCAGCTTTGCTTTCTAACTGCACAAGAACGCAGGTGTCAAGGTGCGCGTTCGCGTGATATCCGTGAACGCGGCCATAGTCGTTCGCGCGTGTTCCCACAGCGATTCCTCGTATGCCCAGCGGAGGGTAGCGAGCGGCGGCCACCGCTTTGCGCGCTTCCTCTGCGTTCTGCACAAAAGGAACGAGGAGAGAGCGAGCACCTACATCGAGCGCGCGCTTGATGATCACAGGATCATTCCATGGCACGCGGAAGACCGGCTCGGCGGTGCCTCCGCGCATGGCCTGCAGTTGCGCGAGAAGGGACGGGATATCGTTCGGAGCGTGTTCGCCGTCAATAACGATCCAATCAAAACCCGCGCCGGCGATGATCTCCGCTACCATCGGACTGCAGAGTCCGCTCCACAACCCAATTTGACGCTGAAAATTTGAGAGTGCTTGCTTGAAGGCATTACGCCGGAAATTTCCTGGCCACTCGGGCATAAATCGGATCTCCTCGGTTCATCGGAAGTGGGAAGAACTCAAAACCCTTCTTGGTAGCTGCGGCTGGCGAAAGATACCCGACTGGTGTTTCCTCATATTCTCCCTAACTGACTTTCTGAGTCAGACCGCTCTCTCAGCGGGCACGCTGGCGATCGGGTCAAAGCGCTTGATTTCCCCGACAATCGGGCCATAGCTAACGATGGCACAGAAGGCAGTCAAGCCTACGAAGATCAGCACGTCATTGAAAGAACCGGTCTTCTGGATCAAATATCCGATAATAATCAGCGTCGTGATGCCAGCGATGTTGCCGATGAAGTTGAAGAGCGCTCCGTACGTGCCGATCATTCCCTTTGGAGAGGTATCGGAGACAACGGTACAACCCAATGCGCCAACCCCTGTCCCGAAGAAAGAAACGGACATGAACAGCAGCATGATACTTTGCGCCTGGACGTAATTGCAGGCGATCATAGTCATCGACAGTGCCATTCCTGCCATGATCGGCGCTTTGCGGGCAAAGCTGAGCGACTGGCCCGGATGCAAAAGCTTGTCGGATGGTATCGTTTTGACCAAGTGAAGGCGACTGGGTGTTCCTGCAATTCCTCGAAACGGACTAGATACATATTCCAATCTTCCTGCGTTGGCATATCCGCTTTTGACCAGCCCGACCCGGCGAAGTACGTGAAGGACTCACCCGAATGCCGCTTAAAAATCATCAGCGCGTGATTCGCCGCAGTCGTTGTCGTGGCGTGCTCGGCGGGCAGTGATACCAGGCCCGTGGCAATCCTGCCCGCGGATGGCTTCTGCGGCGTGTCCCATACGGCGGAAATGCTTTTTCCGGCGGGCAACGTGGCAACGCCGCCTTCGTGAATGGCGATACCTGCCGTCAAATCGAGGGGTGAGCCTCCGTCGAACGTAAAGGTCGACGCAATCTTGTTCAAATGAGAGCCCGCATCCAGAGTGATCCGCTTGGTTTCAGTAGTCATTCTTCCGGCTGCTTGCCACGGCGCGTAGGATACCTCGAATTCAAAACGGATTGGTCCCGCAGCCAGGATTCTGGCGACCGTATAGTTCTTTGAGACATTCAGCTTGCCCTCAGCCCACACCGCTGTGCCTCCGCAGCCGCGGGATGGCCCCACGTCATAGGAATCGAGTCCGATTCCGTTGTCGTTGTGGTACGACAAGGCGGCATTATGGGCGACGGCAGCTTTGTGGTCTTGCTCATAAAAACTGTTTACAACAAAATTAGGGACGCGCTTCGACCACACGTCTATGCCGGAGGAAATCTCGCCTGTGGCCTCCAACGCCGGCCCGTAGATTCGATAAGCTACAACTTTATTCTCCCAGGCAAAATCGTCTTTGCGCTCAGGAATCGCACGGCCGAAGACCAAGGGTTCCTGCGGCGTTGCGGCAGGATCCAAACTAAATCCGACATTCATCGACCCTTTAGCTGGCAATTTCACCAGCAGGAGCAGAATGTCCGGATCGGCGCCAGGTCGGCTGCTGTAAAGCTGGCTTGGAATGCGCTGGTTGGTCGCAGCATCGGTGGCAACGAGCGACTGCAATTGTACCGCGGAGAAACGCAGGTGCCTGGCGACTTGCTCTAGCGGGACCTCGACTACTTCTTCGGTGCGGTCGATGTTAATTGGATTGCTAAGGCGCAACTGTTGCGCCCATGCTCCAGCCGCAAGAGCGGCGAACAGAATCGAGAGGACGGTTCCACGAAAGTAAATGGGCAGTCCAGGTCGCCAACTCCGGCAATGCGAAGACAAACTGTGCCAATCGGAATGCTCAGCCATATATGCAACGATCCTTTCTCCGCTCCCTCCCATATCCAATGGCGATTAGGCTGGGTCCTCAATGCGAGTGAGCTTCGGCACGATCAGAAACAGAAGCAGCAGCGCGACCAGATAGGCGCCCGCCGCAAGCGAGAACAGCAGCGTGTAGCTGTGGGTAGCTTGAAGTATCCATCCCGTTGCGATTGAAAAAAGCACCCCTCCAACCGAACCCGCCGTTCCACCGATGCCGACCACAGATGCCACAGCTTTCTTCGGGAAAAGATCGGAAGGAATAGTAAACAGATTCGCGGAAAATCCTTGATGTGCCGCTGCAGCGAAACTCAGCAACGCGACGGCGGACCACAGGGACGGCAGGCGGTTGGCAAACAGAACAGGCACGGCGAGACAAGCACACAATAGCATGGCCGAGAAACGCGCCTTCGCCATCGAAAAGCCATGGCGATGAAGCAGGCCAGGGAGCCAGCCGCCACCGATGCTGCCAATGGCCGAAGCGTTATACACAATCACCAGCGGCAATCCCAGTTGCAGCAGCGAGACGTGGTAACGGGCGTCGAAAAATTTGGGCAACCAATAGAGATAGAACCACCAGACTGGGTCCGTCAGGAATTTCGCTACCGGAAAAGCCCACAGCTCGCGATAGCGCAGAAGCCGGCCTACGGGTATGGGGTGCGCCGATTCGATGGGATCGCTCTGAATGAAATTCAACTCGGCCGGAGTCAAGTCAGAATGTTCCGACGGCTTGCGGTAAAACGTCAGCCAAACGATGAGCCAAGGCAAGCCGAATAGGCTGGTAGCGAGGAACGCATAGGGCCAGCCGAGCCGCACCGTGATGAAGGGAATGAGCAGCGGGGCAACAATGGCGCCCAAGTTGGCGCCGGAGTTGAATATTCCAGCGGCCAAAGAGCGTTCCTTGCGCGGAAACCACTCTGCGATTGACTTGAGAGCGGCGGGAAAGTTTCCGGATTCGCCCAGTCCAAGGAAGAAGCGCGCGATTCCAAAACCCAACGGAGTGCGGGCCAGCGCATGCGATGCCGCGGCCAGGCTCCAAATGGCCATCACGATGGCGTAACCCAAGCGGGTGCCTACGCTGTCGATCACCCTACCCGCCACTAACAATCCGACGGCGTACGCGATCTGGAACGCGGCGATCATGTAGCCATACTGGGCCTCAGTCCAGCCGATGGAGTGTTGCAACGTCGGGGACAGGATGCCCAGCACCTGCCGGTCCATATAGTTGACCGTCGTGGCGTAAAACAACATGGCGCAAATAGACCAACGCAGGCGCCCGCCCTCACTGTTCGCATTCATCGTGTAGCCTCCCAGCCTTTTTAGCCTGTCCGGCGGGTGCTGCTGCCTGCGGCGACTTCCCTCTTACAAAATTCTGGCCTGTCGAAATGGAATTCATTATAACGTTATTCACTTCTTGGGCATTATGATGTATCTCGAACGACGTCCAGAACGATCATTGTTAGTCAGCAACCAGCTTTAATAGGACGTTTAGTCTATTCCAGAACCCGTTCCGTGACCACGAATGGTTGTGTTATCGTTATTGTTTATTGTGGACATCAGGACTGCGCTAGCTATTGACGGCCGCCGCACTGCTTGCCAGAAAGAGAGTATGAGCCCCGTGAGAATATTGCAAATGTCGGACACTGTCCGCTATCGAACGATGACCACCGAAGAATTGCGCAACACGTTTCTTATCGACCATCTTTTTCATCGGGGACAGATCGGATTAACGTATGTCGATCTTGACCGCACAGTGATCGGCTCGGCGGTACCTGTTGGCGAGCCTCTCTTCTTGCCTACCGACGATGCGCTCAAGGCATCGTACTTCACCGAGAGGCGGGAACTTGGCGTTCTGAATATCGGCGGTGCTGGCGTGGTCAAAGTCAACGGTATTGCATTTGAGCTGAAGAATCTGGATGCTCTCTACGTTGGCCGTGGAAATGAAGAGATTGTATTCTTTAGCGCCGATCCGGCGCACTGGGCGGAGTTCTATCTGCTGAGTTATCCGGCTCATGCGACGCATCCGACTAAGCTCATTCGGTCTGCCGAACAAGCAAAGGTTATGCTTGGCGTCTCTGAAGCCGCGAACTTGCGGGAGATAACGAAACTCATTCACTTGGAGGGAACCAGGAGTTGCCAACTGGTGATGGGCTTTACACGGCTCGCTTCCGGAAGCGTCTGGAACACCATGCCGCCGCATACGCACATGAGGCGATCAGAAGTTTACTGCTACTTCGACCTCGGAGCCGACGAGCGGGTGTTTCACCTGATGGGCCTTGGCAAGGAGACGCGTAACCTCGTGATCGCCAACAAACAAGTTGTCATTTCTCCCGGCTGGTCGATTCATGCCGGAGTTGGAACAAAGAACTATACGTTCTGCTGGGGCATGGGTGGAGAGAATCAGCTCTACAGCGATATGGATGCCTTGGCGATTGCGGATCTGCTTTAGCCGAAAAGGATCGTGCCGTGACATTGGAGAGATTCAGTCTGAAGGGTAAGACTGCGCTGGTGACAGGATCGTCTCGCGGGCTAGGCGCAGGAATTGCTATGGCACTGGCCGAAGCGGGCGCAAACCTGGCCATCCACGGCTCGCGCACGGTACCAGAAGTCACCCAGGAAATGCTAAGCAAGGTGGGAGCGAATCAGTTCGCGGTGGTTGGCGATGTGAGCGAAGCCTCTGTTTGTTCATTGCTAATTGAACAGGTGGTCCACCATTTTGGCGCCATCGATATTCTCGTCAACAACGCCGGAACCATTCGGCGCGTGCCCGCCGTTGAGCACTCTGAGGAAGACTGGCAGGCAGTGATCGATACGAATCTGACCAGCGTGTTCCGCCTGACAAAGAACGCGGGGAAGCATATGTTGGCCCATGGTTCGGGCAAGGTCATTAATATTGCTTCCGTATTGACGTTTCAGGGCGGAATCTTTGTTCCTTCGTATGCCGCAGCCAAAGGAGGCGTCGGACAACTCACGAAGGCCTTCGCCAATGAATGGGCCGCAAAAGGCATCAACGTGAATGCGATTGCACCCGGCTACATGGTTACTGACAATACGGAAGCATTGCGGGCGAACCCAGAGCGGTCCCGCCAAATCATGGAACGGATTCCCGCTGGACGATGGGGTTGCGCAAACGACCTGGCCGGTGCAGTAGTGTTTCTTGCATCGAGCGCCAGCGACTATGTGCACGGCCATGTGTTGGTCGTCGATGGTGGATGGTTGAGCCGGTGATTTCGAAAACGAGAATGATTTCAGCAGACCTGTTTCCGAGGTGACTCATGAAACTGACGATTGCATCCCTGGTTTTTGCCGCGTCCGTGCTTCCCCTCGCCGGTGCTCAAACACTCACAGTAGATCACTTGACGCAAAGTCAATTGATCGAAAAAGCTCAAGAGCTAAACGCAAAGGCACGAGGATCCGAGGGTGCGGCGAGCAGCAAGCTGAACGAATATCCAAACTCGTTCACGATGATTGCGCTTCGCAGCAAGAATGGCGGGGCTGAGATTCATGAGAACTATGCCGACTTTTTCTTTGTAGTACAAGGAAGCGCCAAGCTCGTGACTGGCGGCACGGTGCAGGATGGCAAGACCGTTAGCCTGGGAGAGACCAGAGGCAAATCTGTACTGAACGGAGTCGAAACAACCCTAAATCAGGGGGACATCGTCCACATTCCTGCCACGGTACCCCACCAGCTTCTCTTGCCGCAAGATGGAAGGTTCCTCTACTTCGTCATCAAGGTCAAAGAAAAATAGAAGAACGGCTCTTTGTTAAATAGGCTCACACGAGCGGCTCACGACGAATGTCGCGAGGCGACGTCTACTCCTTGGCCGGACAGCCGCAAGACCGGCGAATAATCAAGTCGGTGGGAAAGAGCATCTTTGCCGTCTGTGTTTCCGACACCGCGCCCTCCTGGAGATTGGCGATTTTCTTGAAGAGAAGCTCGCCGGCAGCGCGCGCCATCCCGGTTGGAGTTTGACGCACGACCGTTAGCGGCGTCCCCAACACCTCGGCGAGCTCGAAGTCGTCGAAGCCCACTACGGCAACATTCTCCGGTACTCTCAGTTTGTGAAGGTGGAGCGCCTGGATGAGATATACCGATGAAATTCGCTTCAAACAGAACACTGCCGTCGGCCGGTCCTTGGCGGCGGACCAGCGCTGCGCCAGAGCCTGCATCACCTCGAGGCTGCTGACCTGGGTAAAAAGAATTGGCTCGAGACCGGCATTCCGCATCGCAAGTTTGTAGCCTTCGATCCGTTCCCGCACCGTGTAGCTGCCAGAGTCAAAGCCAACGCAGGCAATCTTCTTGTGCCCGTGTTCGATCAAATGCCGAACGCCTTGTTCCGCTCCTTCTCGGTTCTCGACCAGCACCGCATCCGCTTGCACTCCAGCAACCGGCCGGTCGAGAGCGACAACCGGGACGCCGCTTTGCTGAATCATCTTCAATCGCCGTCCGTCACTGCCTGAACTAACGATGAGCAGCCCCGCAACCCGACTCTGGATCGATTCAAGTTGCTGCTCCTCGACTGCAACGCTTCTTCCAGTGGCAACCACCAGCGTCTGATAGTCGTGCCGTATCGCAACTTCCTGAATCGCGTGAAAACAACTGGAAAAGAAGTCTGACAGATCCGGGACGATTAGGCCGATAGTCCGCCCCCTGTGGCCCTTCAGCATCCGCGCCGCGTCATTGGGCGAATAGCCAATCTTGGCGATCGCTTTCATGACTTTGGCGCGCGTCGAGTGCTTTACGCTCGGATGATTGTTAATCACACGCGAGACCGACATCACGCCGACCTTTGCTTCTCTTGCGACGTCGATGATGGTAGGCGGTCGGCCGCGTCTTCTTGCTCTGAGCGTTGTCATCTTTGTGCAGGAGGCGGAGAAGGAGGCGGCGCGGTCGAAGACGCCACTGCCTTGCCGTGAACGGTGTTAGGTTCCATGAGTTCCACTCGAGTCCCGTCGGGATCATAAAGGTTCACCTGCCGTTTGCCGTTCTTGCCAACGTGCATCTCAAGTTGCTTGCCATAGGTTTTGTAGGCTGGCCGCGCTTGGAGGACGGCGATCGCCTTTTGTGCATCAGGAACGACAAGCGAAACATGATTCCTAGTGCCAAAGGTCTCTGGGAGTTTGCTGTAGAGCATGAACTCAACGTAGTCGCCGCCGTCAGGCACCTGCATGTTGATCCAGCTCAATTCACTTGGAGTACTGCTTCCGCGCCAGATCTCCTTGAACCCGAGTAGCTCATGGTAGAAGGTGCTGGACTTCTCGCTGTTTCCGACGAGGAAGCCGACGTGATAAATGCCGGTTGCGATGCGCGTGGCGGGCATGAATTTGCCGGCGGCCTGCGCTTCCATCCCCGTGGGCAAGCTTTGGACGAACTCGATCAGCGTACCGTCGGGGTCCTTGACCTCGAAAGCGTAGTCGCCAGCGCGCGTCTTGTTGCCGTTGCCTGGCTTTACGTCGAAGCCTTTGGAACGAAGATAGGAACGCATCTGCTCGGTGTCGTCGACAGTGAAGCAGACATGGCTCATCATGTTCGGCGGATGAGCCGGGGCTTCGTTGAATAACTCGACGTGCTGGCGATCGTTGATTTTGATGAAGGCGATGCGCACGTCTTCGCTGCCACTCTTTTTGAGATCATAAGATTCGTCGAAGCCGAGCAGGTCGTGCCAGAAGGCGATCGCTCTGGGCAAGTCGGAGACAAAGTAACCGACGTGCGAGATGCCGGTGATTCTGGGACGAGTGAGAGCCGAATTCTGCGCGAGGGCGTCGACTTCCGATGCCGCCAAAAGAAAGGCTCCGACTCCGTAGACGGAACTCGCGGAAGGCTTGAACTTGCCCGGCTGTCCATCGATGGGCTGGATCGACCCCAAGCGGCCATCCGCGTAGATGTGCGCCAGCATTCCGGCCCAGGCCCGCTCTACGACAGGCTGAAATTTCGCCCGGTCGAGGATTCCGTGGTTGATGCCCCACGCCAGAGAATAGGTAAAGAATGCAGTACCGGAAACTTCGGGCAGATCATACGATCCTGGATCGAGCAAGCCGCTGCGCCAGAGTCCATCCGCACCCTGAATCGCGGCAATCCGGTCGGCCATCTCTTTGTACTGAGTAATGTACTTCTCTCGGCTGGGATAGTCCTTAGGCATGAGCTCAAGCACCTTGGCAAACGCGCCCATGACCCAGCCATTCCCGCGCGACCAAAAAATCTTCTGGCCGTTCTTTTCGCTCTGCGTGAAATAACGGCTGTCGCGGAAGTAAAGGTGATCCGCAGGGTCGTACAAACTCGCGGAGGTCTCCCACCACTCGCGATCCATGTAGTTCAGGTAGCGCTGGTCGCCGGTCGCGGCAAACATCCTGGTCAGTACCGGCGGGGCCATGAAAAGCGCATCGCACCACCACCACAGCAACTTGCCCGGATCGTCGGGTCGGACGATCAGGCGATCGAGAATCGTTTTGACGTCAGCCATTCTTACAGGGTCGTGCGTCTCCAGATACAAATCCATGTAAGACTGACCCAGCGCCATATCGTCCGCGTGGGGAAAACGCGCATCGATCAACTTCCAATCGAAGTGGGCCGCCATCTTGATCATCGCCCCGTGGAAGCGCGGATCTCCTGTTGTCTTCGAGGCCGCCAGCAAACCTTCATACAAAGCAGCGTACGTCCATTGCTGGTTGAAGATGGGTTCCGCGCGCGCCAGTTGCCAGTCGGCCACCTTCTGCGCAGCCTTGCTTATAGCTGCGTGCGTCAACGCTGGAGAAAGATCCGCGGCCAGCGGGCCAGGATCGTCGGGCGAGTCTCCTGCTGATGCGCGCTCGACAGACAATGGCGCCGCTGCCTGCCCTAAGGTCGCTTTCGGCTGGGTGACCTGAGCACTCCCGAGCATTGCTGCGACTCTGGCCACGAGCGCAAGTAAAAGTAGGGCGCGCCAAATGTTCATTCGCGCAGGGCTTGCCATTCCGTGTCCTGTATCGCTATTCCTGGAAACTTTGGTGCACTTCAAATAAGTTCTCGGCAACTACAAATGGGCTTGATGGACCATCATACATGAGCCAGAATCAGGTACGTTATCCATTCTGTGGGCCTCTACGGTTCAACCCGGAAGAGGAAAAATGCACCAGAAGAATTCACCCTCGAGAAGAAGGTTCTTGAAAGCGGCGACAGCGGCCGGTTGCATAACCGCTGCCAAGGTGACTTTGGGTCTGTCAAGCAGCTCCAAAAAGTCCGACGCCTTCCGGCTAGTGAGCCAAACAGACCGCGAGCGGATTCTGAAAGCTGCAGACAAATATATTTCTCAAGAGCCCCTAACTATCACGGCGTTCCGTACCTCACGCAGCGCAGGCGGGTTGCACGATTTCTATTCTCAGGCGGACTACTTTTGGCCAAATCCGAAAGACCCGAACGGGCCGTACATCAACCGCGACGGGCAGAGCAATCCGGAGAATTTCGACGAGCATCGTAAGGTGATGGTGGCGCTCTCCGTCCAGATGCCCGCTCTGACTGCGGCATGGCTCCTGACCGGCAACCACCGATATGGGCAGAGGGCGTCCGCTCATCTCCGTGCCTGGTTCGTTTCCCCAGAAACACGGATGAACCCGAACCTCCTCTACGCTCAAGCGGTGCAAGGATCTTCGACGGGCCGCTCTTACGGCATTATCGACACGCTGCATCTGGTCGAGGTGGCGAGAGCCAGCAGCTTTCTGGCGTCCACATCGCCGAGGTCTACAATGCTCAGCGCGCACGACGCTGCGGCGGTTAAAGGTTGGTTCGCGAGTTATCTCGACTGGCTTTCCCATAGCGAGCGAGGAATGAAGGAGCGCGATACCGATAACAACCACGCCTTCTGCTGGGCTTTGCAGGCCGCCGAGTTCGCTCGCTTGGCGGGCGACGATGTCAGGCGCAAAGCGGTGTACCAGCGCTACCAGGAAATTCTGCTACCCAATCAGATGGATATGAATGGAGCGTTTCCTCGGGAACTGGCTCGCACCAAGCCCTACAGCTATTCGATTTTCAACTTCGACGTGATGGCTGGCCTTTGCCAATCCCTGAAAGGGCTGGCTCCCGATCCACCCTCTTTCCATCTTGCAGATGGGCGTGGGCTCTCTAAGGGCGCGGAGTTCATCTATCCCTATCTTAAGGACAAGCGCGCATGGAAGTGGGCAAAAGATGTTGAGCATTTCGACGCTTTGCCAGTGCGTTCGCCCGGCCTCCTGTTTTCGGGCATCGCCTATCACGAGCAGAAATACATCGATCTTTGGAACACGTTGAACCCAGATCCGACGGACAGGGAGATCATCCGCAATTATCCGATTCGCCAACCGCTTCTTTGGGTGTGATGGGGGGCGGTGGGGATCACCGGGCATCCACAGCCAGAATCGTGGGAGCCCCTGTCTTTCCGTCGATGACATTGACCTTCAACAGCGCTTCGACATTCAGGTTTGAGAAATCTCTTCCCATATTATCGCGGAGCAACTGCATATAGTGCGGGCTGGTAGCAAATTGAGCAGCGGCTTCCGTTCCATTTCGGCCTAGTCCAGCCAAAACCACAACCCAACTCCCGGTGGTCGTATCGCGAAAGCGCGCCACTAGGGCGTAATCATCCGCGCTCGAGTAAGGCAGGGATTTGTCGCGCGACCAGTGTGCGTCAGGGTGCATCTGGTCGACAATCGATTGCACTGGCTCGGGAGTGAATTGAAAGCGCTGCGACTGCAATAAACGCATCGCCCATTGGTTGTTGTAAGCGCCGAGCAGTACGTCTGAATGTTCGCGGAGGTCTGTCAGGGGCGTGGACGGAGAGGACAACAGTTGCGTGGTGACTTCAGAGCGCGCCAGCATGCTGCTGACTTGCGCGATCGCCGAGGCGGTCTGCATGGAAACAAACGGATATTCAACGTCCTTGCCGGCCGTGATCACACCCGAAAAGTTGTTCTTCTTAAAGACTACGCCCCCGGCACAAACCATAACCGCGCGCTGCTCGTGCAAGAGCGGCTTCCAGAAATCATCCACGGCGGTCGGAGGGGAGGCGCTTGGAGATTTCCAACCCAATCCCGCAAGGAAGGCAATCGCCAGCATACCGGCCAGGCCCACCCACAAAAGGCTTTTAACGTAGGTCCTGGTCTGCGTCGGAGGCAGGCTAAGGCTGGCGTCATCTTGCAAGGCCGACTCGGAGGTCCGCTTTTCCAAAGGCACAAGTGAGATCGATCGCGGCTCGTGCGTTTCGGAGCCACTGTCTGCCGAAGTGTTTGCATCGTGGAGGTGAGCTGGCAGGGAACCAACACAGTCTCCCGTATCGTCCGATTCGTCTTGTTCATGCAAAAACTCAGGGATATAGGAGCCAACTGGAAGTGAAATTCGGATAGCGGCGTCCCGGCCGCGGTCGTTGTAGTAGAGGAGCAGCCGCTTGCGCACTTCGCCTGCAGTGAAACGAACGACCGCTTCTGCGTTGGTGTCATAGGTCGAAGGCCGATCGAACACTTCGATGCCCAGTGTTCGTTCCTTCAGGCGATCCGATTTGCCAGCCAAGGTGTTCTCGACGATGTATTGCAGAAGCGCAGGATAGCGTTTGCTGTTGCAGAAGTAAGGGCTGGCTATAACGTCCCGCAACTCGCGCAGGATTGCACCTCGTTCCTGCGCCGTCTGTGGTTGCCATGATTCCCGAGTTGATGTCGCTCTATTCACACCGTCGGCGTATCATACTCGCCTCATTCCATGACTTTCAAGCACGTTTGACACCGAAAAGCATGAACGTTAACACAGAGATTTTGAAGGACATCGCTTGCATGCCGAGATCAAACCGTTAGACACTTGTCAACCCATGACTCAGGCCGCAACATAGGCCCGCTTGGGTAGAGGAGCGAAGCCAATCCGGAGAATTTGACGGATCGACCACCGTTCGCATCTTCCGCCGCCCGCCAAGCCAAGCCAGAGCAGTAGCCCGAAGCTGCTGCCATTCGGAAAGAGGGCCCTCTTGTTCCACACGACGCGACGGCAGTTCATGACTGCGTCCATTTCAACCGCCGGAGCTCTACTCTCCGCGCCATTTCGCGGTTCTCCCCTCGCGCCCCGCCCTGAAGAGAACGGGGCCGTCGAACGCGTCCGCCGATTGGATACCGGATGGGAATTCCGTCGGGGCGCGATCAGCGACATCAGTGATATTTGGCACTTTGAAGAGGCGGGGATGTGGCAGCCCACCGTTCTTCCCCACTGCTTTAACGCGAATGATGCGTGCGACCCCGACAAACCTTATTTTCGCGGTCAGGGATGGTACCGCACGCGGCTTGCGTTGCGTAATCCCTTCGCCGGAGGGCGAACAATCCTGAACTTCCAGGGTGCGGGTCAGACGACCACACTCTGGGTCGGGTCCTTTCTCGTCGGAACGCATAAGGGCGGGTACGACGAGTTTGACTTCGACATCACCGAGGTCCTCCAGCGGTTGCCGGTTGCAGACGCTAAGGGCGGCGTTCCAGTCACAGTCTGCTGCGACAACTGCCCCGATCCCGATCGAGTTCCGTCTGATCTCAGCGACTTTTGTCTTTACGGGGGAATCTACCGGCACGTTAACCTTGTGTATGTCCCCGCCGTCGCGCTCGAGTCAATTCATGTCCTGCCCATCGTCGCGGCCGATGGATCCGCGCAAGTGTCGGTAAGGGGCAGACTCTACAATCCCTCCGACCAGCGCCTTCTCTGCACGGTGACAGTTCAAGCCGCGGATGCAAGCGGTCGGCGCATTCATCAGTCGTCACAAACGCTTTCCGCTTGGACTGGCTTTACTGAGCTGGCTGAATTCCGCGCGGCGTCTCCAGAGCTCTGGTCGCCCGAGTCACCTCACCTCTATCGCTGCCGGGTGACACTTTCTAGTCCTGCAGGGGAGATGCATCTCGACGAGCGCTTTGGCATACGCGAGCTGGAGTTTGTCGAGCACGGTCCTTTCAAGCTAAACGGCAAACGGATACTCCTACGCGGCACTCAGCGTCATGCGGATCACGCGGGCGTGGCCGCCGCAATGAGCGACGACCTGCTGCGCGACGAGATGCAGCTCATTCGTGAGATGGGCGCAAACTTCGTCCGTCTCGCGCACTACCAACAGGACCGGCTGGTGCTCGATCTGTGCGATGAGCTCGGACTGATGGTTTGGGAAGAAGTTCCGTGGTGTCGCGCCGGTGTCGGGAACGAAGCGTTTCAGAAGAATGCGCAGGACATGCTCTCTCACATGATCGACCAGCACTATAACCATCCCTCTATCATTCTCTGGGGGTTGGGAAATGAAGACGACTGGCCGAATGAGTATCCCCGCGTCGACCAGCAGGCGATCCGAACGTTCATGACAGGGATGCGCGACCTGGCTCATCGGCTCGACAGCTCCAGGCCGACTGCTTTTCGACGGTGTGACTTCGCGCGCGATATCCCGGATGTATATTCTCCTTCGATCTGGGCCGGCTGGTACCGCGGCAATTACCGCCAATACGAGCAGAGCCTCCTGACGGAGCGCTACCGCGTCAAGCGATTCATTCACATCGAATGGGGCGCGGACAGTCAGACTGGTCGTCATTCTGAGGACCCCGAAGGCGTAGTGCGTAAGATTTCTACTGGCATCGGAACCGACGAGCGCGGACTTGATTACCTGAAAAGCGGGGGTGACGTTCGAGTCTCGAAAGACGGCGACTGGTCGGAGACCTACGCCTGTAACCTTTTCGACTGGCACCTCAAGACCCAGGAGAGTCTCGATTGGCTTACCGGCTCCGCACAATGGGTATTCAAAGACTTTGCCTCCCCTCTTCGTGATACCAATGGCATTCCGCGCGTCAATCAGAAAGGTGTTGTCGAGCGCGACCTGACCAAGAAAGAGTCCTATTTCGTCTTTCAGTCTTACTGGGCCGAAAAGCCGATGGTCCACATCTATGGACACAGCTGGCCGGTTCGCTGGGGTAAGGAAGGCGAAAAGCGCAGCGTGCACGTGTACTCAAACTGCGATCGCGCAGAGCTCTTTCTAAATGGAAACTCCCTAGGTACCATGCGCCGCGACAGCCAGAACTTTCCTGCCGCTGGCCTGCGATGGGAAGTTGCATTTGCAAGCGGGAGCAACCATCTGCGGGCGCTTGCGACTAAGGGCGAAGTAATCGTTCGGGACGAAGTCTACTTGACTTATCAGACTGAGCAGTGGGATAAGCCAGTTCAACTGAAGCTGTCTGAGAAAGAGCGCAAGAACACCATCGTTACGGTGGAAGCAAAGTTATTTGACGCAGAGGGCATTCTTTGTCTCGACTCGGCTCAAACTGTGCGCTTCTCCCTTTCCGGGACGGGCACTCTGATTGACAACCTTGGAACCACCCAGGGCTCTCGTGAAGTACAACTATCGAACGGACGCGCCGAAATCTCAGTTGTTCGCAAAGGAGGATGCAGAATCGAGGCAGTGCCCAAAGGGCTGCCCGCTGCGTCTCTCGAGCTTTAGGAGGATGACCATGACGTCGCCAACAGGCCTGAAGGCTAATCGAACTGCGCCTACCATTTTCCCCCGAAAACGAACGTCCCGCCTTCGAGTAAAAGGTTGCGCGGCGCTTACCAGCGATGCAGGCGAAGCGATGATCCCTGTTTCTTATGGAAGCTTCACAACGACATCGAACCACCAGAGAATTTCGGAGGCAGTATGAAAACACGCAGGTTGGCACAATATTTCTTGACCGGTACAGGCACGCGGTTCTTCGCGCTGCTCGTTCTCCTCCTCTGCGGAGGTCTGACTGCCTACGGACAGCAGATCACCGGAACAATCGCCGGAACGGTGAAGGACGAGCAAGATGCGGTGGTAACTTCAGCCACCGTCAAAGCAACCAATATCGACACCGGGCTCTCGCGGTCGACCACAACGACTGCCGATGGGACGTACCTCATCCAGTATCTTCCGGTGGGCACCTACGCTATTGAAGTGAATGCCACCGGCTTCAAAAGCTTTGTGCAGAAGAATGTCGTGCTGACCGTCGACCAGACGCAGGCGCTGAATGTGACCCTGGGCGTCGGCGTACAAAGCCAGATCGTGGTGGTCACGGAAGCTCCGCCTCTGGTGGATATCAGCACCGCGGAACTGGGAAGAACTGTCCAGCCGGCCGAGATCATCGGCCTGCCGCTGGTCAACCGCAACGCGTATGCCGAGCTTTCCCTGACGCCGGGCGTGCAATCCAACAGCGCCAGCCCTAGCAGCAATCCCAATGGGACGCCGAATTTCGTCATCGGCCTGCCGTCCACGCAGGTCGTGGTCAACGGCGGCATCGACGGCGGCACTCCCATGGTCAGCTTCTACCTGGACGGCGGCATCAACATGACCGGTTTGCGCAACTACGGCAACCCGTTGCCCAACCCTGACGCACTGCAGGAATTTCGCGTGGAAACCAGCGACTTCTCGGCGCAATATGGCAAGATGTCGGGCGCAGTGGTCACTGCGATCACGAAATCGGGAACCAACCAGATCCATGGCTCGCTGTTTGAGTTCAACCGGAACACCGACCTCAACGACACTCCCTGGAATTCGAAATTCAATCCGCCTTATCACCGCAACCAGTTTGGCGGTGTGGTCGGCGGCCCGCTGAAGCGCGACAAAGCCTTCTTCCTCTTCAGCTACGGCGGCCTGCGTCAGGTCGTCGGACAACAGCTCACCGGCGCTGTGGTACCAACTACCGCCGAGCGCGAGGGCGATTTCACGGCGGACTCATTTAAGGTTTACATGCCTGGCACGTCCAAGACCACGAAGGTTCAGGTCAATGGAACCAACAGTTCCCCCAACTGCGCGACCGCCAAACCCAATTGCATCCCGGCCGCCCTATTGGACCAGACGGCGGCCAACATCATGAGCAAGTACGTTCCGCTGCCGACCAACGCCACCAACAACAGCTATTCTGGCTTCTTCACCGGGCCCACCAACCAGGACGAGTACCTCGGCAAATACGACCAGGTCCTATCGGATAAGGACCGCGTTGCGGTGAGCTACTTCTACCTGAAGACCACGCAGAACGCTTCCGGCAACGCCTCCAGCAGCGGCCCCTTCGTTTATACGACCAACCAGTCCCTTGCGACGCAGCAGGTGGTCAACATCAGCGACATACACACAATTAGCACGACGACCGCCAACCAGGGATGGTTCACCTTCACCCGCGTGGCGGGAGGTCGAGTCAACCTGCCGTCCGGTACAGGCATGGATGATTTGGGCTCGACCTTTACCACCCAGGGACCGAAGACACTGCCCCAATTGGTCGTATCCGGCTACTTCAATGTCGGCGGTGCTTTGGCTGGACCTGTCAGCACAACGGACCTCTATGCGCTCCGTGACATGGTCAGCATGATCAAGGGTAAACACTCGCTCGCTTTCGGCGGCGAGCTGTCGTTGGAAAAAAATATGATCGTCGGCAACCTCTATAACTTTGGCGTCTTCAATTTCGCCTCTTCCGCTCCAACAACCACGGGGAATGCACTGTCCGACTTTGTCAGCGGCCAGGTAAGCACAATGGAGCAGGACACTCCCTATCATGGGCTCTTGAGCGACTGGTATTTTGCGGGCTTCCTGCAGGACAACTATCGCGTTCTTCCAAGACTTACGCTAAACCTGGGATTGCGGTATGACGTGCAATTGTCCCCGGTCGAGTCTTCGAACCTCACCGCGACATTTGTCCCTGGCGTGCAGTCCACCAGGGTTCCCACAGCGCCTCTTGGAATGCTGTTCCCTGGAGACGCCGGTGTGCCGCGCGGCATCGCCGACAACCGCCTGCATCATGTTTCCCCGCGTGTCGGTATCGCTTGGGATCCGTTTGGAGATGGCAAGACGGCGATTCGCGCCGGCGCGGGCATCTTCTATGGCAGTGTCAGCGGCAACGAATGGAATCAGCCCGCCAATGCGCAGCCCTTTGCCATCCGGCAAACCTTCAATTCCATCGCTTCGTTCTCCAACGTCTACGGGAATCCGGCCTCCTTCCCCAACGGAGATCCATTTCCCTATCACTATAGTCCGGCGAACCCACGCTTCCTGCCCGCGGCCAGCATCGAGACCATCGACAGAAACTATCAGTGGCCGGTGGTCTACCAGATGAACGCGGCTGTTCAGCGCCAACTCCCGAAAAATGTCAGCCTGACAGTCGCGTATGTCGGCACGCTGTCGCATCATCTGCCGTTCATGTTGGATAAGAACTATGCCCCTTACGCGCCAGGAGCGAGCACATCGCAGGCCAGTATCAACGCCCGTCGTCCGTATGATCCGGGCGTTCTGGGCCAGGTTACTTACGGCGAATCCAACGAGACTGCGTCCTACCACTCGCTTCAGGTCTCGGCCAGCAGGCCTCTTACCCGCAACCTGATGATCAATGGCTTCTATGTCTTCAGCCATTCCTTCCAGAGCGTCAATGAATCGGCGATCGGTCAGGCGACCGCCCAGGATTTCGCCAATCTGTGGGAGGAAAGAGGGCCGACAGACAATGACCGCCGGCATGTAGCCAGCATCTCAGGCATATGGAGCATCGACTACTACAGAGGTGCCAACTTCCTGATGAAGCACGTCTTCAATGGCTGGACGATTTCTCCCATCGTCTCGCTGCAAAGCGGCCAGCCTTTAAATATCGCGAGCGGCGCCAACAATAACTTCGACAGTGCCAACGCGAACCGGCCCAATCTGGTGCCGGGCGTCAGCGCGTTCCTCGATCCTCACAGAAGCCGCTCGGTTGCTGCGACGGCGTGGTTCAATACGGCCGCGTTCACTCAAAACGGCCCCGGAGTGACGGGCGGCATCGGCCCCGGCGGAGCCGACGGCAACACTCCACGCGACTATCTACGGGCGCCGGGTTATCGCAATATCGACCTGGGAGTGTTCCGCGACTTCCGCTTCGAACGATTCACGTTCCAACTCCGAGGCGAGGCCACGAATGCCTTCAACCTCGTCAGCCTGAATGCGCCGACGGCCAACCTGAAGTCTGCGCTGAACGGCCAAATCACGTCTGCCGCCAGCCCTCGGCTGATCCAGATTGGGGCGCGGTTAACCTTCTAGGCCCGTGGTGCAGCAGCATCGGTTGCGCCTGTTCCCCTCGAGCAAGCGCACCTGTCCTTTAGCTCGTCTGCCATACGACGCCGGACCGAGAGCGCATCGGGGTATTGGCCCGAGAACCCTCACAACTGACTGTACATTTCGACAGGGTACATGAGAGAAAATGGAGTAGTCTACACGCCCACAAATGCCACCACAGTGTCGTCACCAGAGCGGGGAATGCAGCGCCAGGTATTGGCCTATAACAAAAACCTGATGTTAGTTCGTCACCATTTCTTGAAGGGATGGAAAGGGACAAGTCACAGCCATCCTCATGAACAGCTTGTCTATGTTGTGACCGGGCGCATCGAGTTCGACGGCGACGGCAAGACAATCGAACTGCGTAGCGGCGACAGTGTTATCGTGGAGGGCAATGTCGAGCATCAGGCAACCGCTCTCGAGGACTCTGAGGTGCTGGACGTGTTTGCTCCCTATCGCGAAGACTATGTGCTGTGACAGTCAACCTTGTGCGCGAAGAGACTCCAACTCGGCTCCCCTCTACTCACTTAAACTAATTTATGATTCTGTAATAAGGCTTCCATTGATAACGTGGAAATCTCCGCATGAGTCTCTTCTGCGACGCAGGTAGTGTTGAAACCGTTCTATCGCTGCAGCAGTTGCACGATCTGCTGGTGGAAAGTCTCGCGAAGCTTGGAAAAGGCAACCGGGTTTTGGTGGTGCCACCGGATCAGAGCCGCGTGCATTCGCGCGCCGGGGACTGACGCGTTACGCCTGGGAGTATTACCGCGAGCGGCTCCAGGCGGTTTCGCCTGCTCTCGGCACGCATGCTGCCATGCAGCTGGAGCAAATCGCACGAATGTTCGGCGCCATGCCGACACAGCTTTTCCGCGTTGCACAACTGGCGCTCTGACATCGAGACCCTGGGCGAGGTCCCGGCCGAGTTCATCGTCGAGCAATCGAAAGGTAAGCTGAACTATACCTGGCCCGAGGTGAACCGCCTCGTCGCGCATGGCGGCTTTGATCTAATCCTTTCCATCGGCCGGGTCGTACCTCATGAAGTGATTGGCATGGCCAACTACAACAAGAATCTTCTGGTGGGCGCAGGAGGCCGCGAGCGCATTAACCGCAGCCATTATCTGGGCGCAGTTTATGGGATGGAGCGCATCATGGGCCGCGCAGAAAACCCCGTGCGCAACATCCTTAATTGTGCCTCCGATCGTTTCCTGCGAAATGTGCCCATCGTATACGTACTCACCCTTGTCGGACGTACGGTGGACGAACGATTGGCAGTGCGCGGCCTTTTCATTTGCGACGATATTGAGTGCTTTCACCGCGCCGTACTCAGCTTGAAAGTGAACTTCGAGACGATGGACACGCCGATACAGAAGGCTGTCGTTTATCTCGATCCCTGTGGATTTCAGAGCACTTGGCTGGGCAACAAGGCAATCTACCGTACACGCATGGCACTGGCTGACGGTGCAGAGCTGATCATCGTGGCGCCAGGCATAAGGGAATTTGGCAAAGACCGGGCCATCGATGGGCTGATTCGCAAATACGGCGATCGCGGAACGCCTGCCATTCTCGAAGCCGTGAGCGCCAATGCGGATGTCGTCAACGGCCTGAGCGCGGCTGCTCACCTCGTCCACGGCTCCTCGGAGGGCCGCTTCACAATCCGGCTGTACCCCGGTCATCTAACAAGAGACGAGGTGGAGGGTGTGGGCTTCGAATATGGCGATTTGACGACCATACTCACGCTCTACAACCCCCAGACCCTTCGCTATGACAATAACCATTCCGCCGGCGAAGAGGTCTTCTTTATTTCGAATCCTGGGCTAGGATTGTGGGCGTACCGCGGTAAATTGTTGCGGCGTAACGCATGACGGTCTGGTTTTGATAAGCGGCGGTAGAAAACCATTTAAGGAGAAGAATTAATGGTCACACGACGCGAGTTTCTCAATGCCATCGGTGTGGGTGCGGCGGGAATGGCCGTCGGAACAACGGCAAAGAGCTACGTCCAGATTCTAGGTTCTAATGACCGGCTCAACTTTGCCGTGATCGGGCTGAATGGCCGCGCCTACGCTCATCTCTCGTCGCTCAAGGCAAACAAAAGTGCCGCGCGAATCTCGCATGTCTGCGATGTGGACAGTAATATTCTCAAAAAGTTTGCCGACAGTGTGCAGCAAGAGATGGGCGAGGCCCCTGCAACTGACAAAGACTTTCGTAAGATTCTTGCACTGAAAGATGTAGACGCTATCACGATTGCTACGCCCGACCATTGGCATACACCCATGGCCATTGCCGGGTTGCAGGCGGGCAAGCACGTCTATGTAGAAAAGCCATGCAGCCACAATCCCGCCGAGGGCGAGATGCTGCAGCAGGCACAGCGGAAGCACCAGAAACTCGTGCAGATGGGCACACAGCAGCGGTCTTCACCGCACACCATCGAGGCGGTTGAAAAGATCCGCGCAGGTATAATCGGACGGGCATACCTCGCAAAAGCCTGGTACGTTAATGTAAGAGAGTCCATTGGCACAGGCAAAGAAGTGCCGGTGCCGCCGCAGCTTGACTGGGACTTGTGGCAGGGCCCGGCTCCGCGTCGTCCTTATAAGGACAACGTGCATCCTTATAACTGGCACTGGTTCAGAATCTATGGCACTGGCGAGACCCTCAATAATGGCACGCATGAAGTCGACGTCTGCCGCTGGGTGCTCGGCGTCGACTATCCGGAGCGCGTTACATCGTCAGGCGGCAGATATCATTTCAAAGACGACTGGGAGTTTTATGACACGCTGGTGACCTGCTTCGAGTACCAAGACAAGATGATTTCCTGGGAGGGCAAGAGCTGCCAGGGAATGAAGTATTACGGCCGTGATCGTGGTTCGACAATTATGGGAACGAATGGCACAGTGTTGATCGATCGCGATGGCTACGAGATCTACAACCTCAAAGGCGATAAGACCAGCGAATTCAAGGCGGGCAATACGACCTCATCCGCCGACCTGATCGGCCGTGATTCCATGACAGACGCTCACTTCGCGAACTTTATTGCGGGAATCCGCACAGGCGAGAAGCTCAACGCTCCTATCTCCGTCGGCAATATCGCCGTGACGATGCTGCAGCTGTCCAACATCGCTTGGGAAGTCAACCGAGAATTACATCTCGACACGAAAAACGGACGGATTCAAGGCGATCTGGAAGCAATGAAGATGTGGGGGCGCGAGTACGAGCCGGGATGGGCGCCACATGTCTAACAGGACCACCTTCTCGCGTCGTGATTTCGCTCGCTCCGCAGCGGTCGCTGTGGCAGCATTTTCCGCTCCCGCCGGCATCTTAGCGCTGGCTAACGAACATCCATCCGCCGACCAAGCATTGCCGATCCGTTTGGGTCTGGCCAGCTACACGTTTCGTAACTTCAGTCGAGCGCAGCTGATCGGCTTCATGAAGCAGCTCAACGTATTCGAATTGAATGCGAAGGACGTCAAAGATCATCTCCCGATCGACGCACAGCAGGAGTCAGCCGCGCTGGCGGACTATGCCGCAGCGGGCATCAACCTTCACGCTGCCGGAGCCACCTATTTCACAAAAGATGAAGATGCAGACATTCGGAGTAAGTTCGAATACTGCAAAAAAGCGGGCATTGGCGTCATTGTTGCCGGTGACCCCACACCGGAGACTTTGCCGCGAATTGAGAAGTTCGTAAAGGATTACGACATCCGCATTGCGATCCACAATCACGGGCCGGAAGATAAGTTATGGGCTTCGCCGCTGGACGTGTTGAAAGCGGTAAAGAGTATGGATCCGCGTATCGGGTGCTGCATTGATGTCGGGCATACGGTGCGCGCTGGCACCGATGTGGTGCAGGCGATCCGCGAAACAGGTCCGAGGCTATTCAACCTACACATGAAGGACCTCGCGAACTTCCAGAGCAAAGAGAGCCAGGTCGCGGTGGGAGACGGCACCATGCCGGTACGGAAGATGTTTGAAGCGCTCATCGCAACGAAATACCGAGGCTTTGTGGATCTGGAGTATGAGATTCATCCCGACGACCCGATGCCGGGCGTGATTGCCAGCTTCGCATATATGCGAGGCGTCCTGGCCGGCATGGGATTCACGGGCCAAATCTGAACCCGAAGCAAAATTGCCTCTGAGGCAACCGAGCCGGATGTTTGTCTATTGATCCGAGGGGCGGTGAAGGAGTGAGTGAACCCTCGGGATCGAAGATGACCGAATACATCTCAGGCGAGCGTCGCTACGACGACCGGTGTCTGAATATACCGATGGAGACGCAGGTCGCGAACGGCGGATCGTCGAGGCTGCCCTCGCCGAGACCCGCGGGCGGGTATCTGGTCCCGATGGTGCAGCGGCCGAGTGCCATCAACTCTTGACGGCAAAATAAAGGAATTGAATATCCGTAAGAGCCATTTCAAACTCGGCTAAAGAGCACCCAAAATCGTGGGAATCACGATTTTGGGGAAACGCAGACGACGGAGTCGCGGTTTTCGCGCGACCAAGGTCTGGGGTCTTGTTGTGGACTAGATTGTTCTTCTCACGTAGCATTGGGCTCATTGGAATCTCGTTATCGTTGGCATGAAACTCCCGCCTCCTGCGATTGCTGCATGAAATCGTTGAACTGCGTTACAAATGCACCTTCATTAGGGCCAACGTTGTTGCGCATTGGCTTCGCGTTTCACAAGAATCTCTTGCGCATCCGTACCGAGGACTTTGACGGTCTCGTCGATGAACTCTCGCAAAGGCATCGTGTTGGGGTTCTCGCCGCTGTTCATTAATTCTGTCTGGACCCACGGTGGCGCGATCTCCAGTACGCTGACCGAAGTTCCTACCAGTTTGTAGCGCTGCGAGAGCACATACGAGTGCAACGCCGCCTTGGCGCAGGAGTACACCGCGGTCAGTGCGAGCCGGACATCCCAAAACAGATGTGTTGTAGATGACAGCTGCCTTCTTCTGTTTTTTTAAGGTGTGCGTGTCGGCGAAAACCTGATTGAGAGTGCAATCACGCGTCGGGAGCGCCGACGGTTGCACTTGAAGAAGGGGGACACGGTGACGGCCATCATCAAGGCTACCGAGGCGATGATTCGGAAGGACTGACGGCGTTCTCCACCTGGAGAGCGGTAAGAAGGCACCGCCCTGGTACGTCCACCCGTCGTGATAGTTGCTGGCGGTCACGACCGGACATATTCCCGCGAGATGCGGCGAATGTGCAATCGCAGCCAGCATCTGTGTAGCCCCGACATACGAGCCTTCATACATTCCTACTCTGCCATCGGAATAAGGCAGCGCCGGCGCCCATTCGACAGTGTCGTAGCCATCGTTCGATTCGTGCAGAAAGGGATACATTCGCCGTCCGATGTGTAGCGTCCGCGAACATCCTGGTTGATTACGACGTAACCGCGAGCCCCTGCCTTATGGCCGAAATCGACGCCACCGTCGCTATGCTTGTCGTACGGAGTTCGCTCTAGAAGAACGGGGAATCTTCCTGGTGCCACTAGCCGGTAAATATCAGCGCGAAGTACAGTGCCGTCGCGCATCGTCACCGCGACGCCGTGTTCCACAATCACGGCATAGGGATCAGCTGCAAGAGCAAATTGCGGAATGAGAGTCAGAATTGCGAACGTGCCGAGCAGGGCAACTCTATTGATCGTCCACATAGGCAAGCGAATCACTCCTTCTCCGTAAGCTTTTCCACCAGCCGGATCAAACCAAAACGTTCAGGAACGTGAAATGAGTTGCTCATCGGAGGCTGCCATGTTACGGCTTGGTGATGCGAAGGCGGCCCCTGACTCCGAAATAGGTTGATGCGCATGGTGTTTCCGGCGAGTGGGGGACGTGCGTCAATCGCAGCCAAGGGAATGCGCATCGCGCCGAACCAGGTGTGCGAGCCTTCATCAATGCGCGCCTTTACCTCGAATCCGGAATTCCATGTCCACCCGTCTTCGTGGTGCGGCTTGCTCAGGTCGATATCCAGATCGACCCATTCTCCTTGTGGAGAGATTTCAAACTCCTTGTAGCGCTTGATATTCGCAAAATCGGAGCCGACAAAGACTTCGGCGACATCCCAATTCCATAGTTCGTTGGTTTCTTTCTGAGTATTTGGCGTAGGCTTAAGGTGGAGTTCTTCGTAGGGGCAGACGAACAGAAAGTAAAGATTGCTTCTCGTCCAGCGCGTGCGGACCTCGGTGCGATACCGAGGAACAATCTTCCCGAGACTATCTTCCTCCATGTATACCGGGCGTGAGGCACGCCAGAAATCTGATGTGGGATTGAGAAGCAAAGGAACATCTTGAGTTGCGTGGACACTCTCGATCACGACTTGGTCCGAACCTCCTGCCCCGCCCGAGACAAACAGTATCAGGAGCACAATATTAGCGAAGCCATTCATCAAGGTGCTCCTGTACGAACGCGTCATCCTGAAGATGCCGATAAGATCCGCACACGCGGTCGAGTTCCGCGCTCTGGCCAGGAGAGAGTTCCTCCTTAGGATCGAGACACCAACGCCCTTCGAGTAAGCCCTGACGCCGCAATATCTCATGGATGCCCGGAATACATCCCTGAAAATCGTGCGCGGGATCGAAGATGGCGCTATTCGCATCCGTGATTTGCTGAGCCAACGTCAGCAGTTCGCCGGGAACGGGATCGGAGTGTTGCTTGGCGAGGGCGAGATGAGAAACCGCAGTCTTGGTCCACACCGCCCAATGCCCCAGCAAGCCGCCGGCGATTCGGAGCGGTTCAGTGCCGAAGTCAAACTTCGTGAGCAGGTCGTTCAGAATGTTGTCATCGTTTCCGGTGTAGAGAGCGACTTCCTGGGCGCGGCCTGACTGCGCGAGGGCGCGAACGACGTCGAGCGTTTGATAGCGGTTAAACGGTGCGATCTTAATTGCGACGACGTTTTCAATCTCCACAAACTGGCGCCAGAATTCGTAGGACAACAATCGTCCTCCGACGGCAGGCTGCAAGTAGAAACCGATAACCGGGACGACACTGGCAATGGCGCGAGCGTGTTCCAGAAGCTGAGGAATGGCTTCGTGTTTAAGATCGGCAAGACTCAACAGCGCGGCATCGTAGCCCAACCTGGCGGCGAGTGCCGCTTCAGATGCCGCCTGCTTGCGTTTGCCGCAAACGCCGGCAATCTTCACGATGTCATTGCCCCGACTCTCTTCGGCTGCCAATATAAGCACCGGTTCCAGCAATCCGGACTTGGGATCGCGAATGGCAAACTGGGTGGTATGAACTCCTACGGCGATGCCGCCTGCGCCTGCGGCCAGATAGTACCGAGTCAGAGCGCGCTGGCGGCGCTCGTCCAGTTGGCGCTGGGAGTTCAGAGCCAGAGGATGGGCGGGAATTACCAGGCCCGAAAGCAGTTTCTCGCGCAACTGCATCAGAATTTCCCGTCCCGCGTCTGAAAATGCGTTGGCTTATTAAGCACCGCACCTCCGTCGTGAATCCAATTCGCAATCCATTCAATCATTTCCTTCGGTTGCACTGTAGGACTTCCGAAAAGGCCACGCGCCTTGTTGACGTCGCTCAACAGAGCGCTGGAGCCTTCCGTTGAGGAAACAAAAGTGGGTTCGACGCCAAAGTGTTGGCCAAATTCGAGTGCCAGTTCCCGCACCGAAAGCGTTTCGGGGCCCGTGATGTTCAGGACCAAGGGAGGCGACTGGCAGTGGGCGAAGGACCGCAGGCACCACGAGTTCGCATCCCGCTGCCAGATCACATTCACACGCGGCATGCACAGGTCGATGGGACGGCGTTCGAATACAGCACGTCCTATATCCACGAGCACTCCGTAGCGCAGTTCGACCGCATAGTTGAGGCGCAGGATGACGACCGGCGTGTGCCATCGCATCGATCCATATTCGAACATGCGCTCCCGGCCCAGGGCCGACTGCGCATAATCACCGACGGGAGCCACCGGTGTCGTCTCCAGCGCTCCACCGTCTTTCAGGGAACGGAGCGGGTAAACATTTCCCGTTGAAAAGGTCACGATTCTGGAGTTGCGGTAGCGTTCGGCGACCAGACCAGGCAAATAGGTATTCATAGCCCACGTCAGATGTTCTTCGCCAGAGGTGCCGAATTTTCGGGCCGCCATGAAGATGACGTTGGGAATATCGGGAAGTTTGTCGAGCGAACTACGGTCGAGCAGATCACAGGCGATGTTTTCGATCCCGTGCGCCGCGAACGCGGAGGGCAGTTTGTCATTCGTGAATCGGGCCACTGCGATCACCCGCTTCTTGACGCCTGCCTGGTCAATCGCACGCCGCGCAAGACGGGCCAGACTTGGACCCATCTTGCCACCGGCACCGAGGATGAGAAGATCGCCGTCCAGCGCCCCCATCGTCAGTGCGGTTTCCTTGTCGGGCCGCGAGAGCAATTCTTCCAATTCTGACTCTGTTTTGATTTTCACAGTTAGCCGAGTTCAAATCCCGCGATCGCGTAAATCGCTTTTGGCTTTTCGCACAATTCCTTTCCACGGGCCATGCGCATGAGCCGCCGATGTGGAGAAAATCCCAGATCGCGAGCCAGCGCCACCGCGTCTTGATTCCGCGGGAACAGGTCCCATGACCAGGCACATCGCGCATTCTGTACGCACTCCTCGATTAAATGCCGAGCCGTTCTCGGATCTTTGCTGACGCACGGTCCCAGGTACGCGGTCACGCGGCCGGACCTGGTAAACAAATACGACCGCGATATTGAACTCGGGGGGTTGAGCCGCGCCAGTCTCTCGAGAAGTTGTGAACGGTCAGTTCCGAACACCGGTGAATCCAAATCGCGCCACGGTTCCTCCACAGATGCTCGGTTGGCTGGCAGCAGTTCGTTCCCGCCCGCCCGTGACCAGCGCTCGACTTCCTGCTCGCTGCGAAATCCGAAACTCCCATAGAGTGGCTGGCCCTGATCGGTGGCATCGAGTTTTATTGTTGCGATTCCCATCGTATCTGCATTCTCCAACGCGCGCGCCAGCAGCCTTCTGGCAAAGCCGCGTCGCTGATATTCTGCCTTGGTAAGAACCATCCCGATCCACGCCAGCCTGCGGCCATAACAAAGCAGCGTAGTGGTCGCAGCCAGATGGCCATCCACTTCGATTGCCAGACAGCCTTCCGGACTCAGTTCCAGCAGCGTCCGCCAGTCTTCCGCGGTCTGGTTCCAACCCGCCTGGGCTGATAACAGGGTAGCGGCCGGAATATCCTCGGCACACAACCTGCGCATCTTGTCGCCGCCAGTTCGGGTCATGCGTAGTTCTTCCGGAACCAGCGCGCGAAATGCGGGAGGGCAATATCAGCGTCTGCAATTTCTGGGTGCCACTTCCTTTCCCACTCGAAAGAAAGGAAACGATCATATTGAAGATCTTGCAGAACTGCTTTCAATTCAAGCAAGGGGAAATCGCCCTCGCCAGGCAGGACATATTTCCAGGCGCCTCGATCGCGCCGCAAATCCTTGATGTGAACATGGCGAATCGCCACTCTCAATCGTGCCGCACCGTCCGCGGGCTGCTCCCGGGCTGCCGCGAAACTGTTCGCAGGGTCCCAAACCGTTCCGGCTTTTGGAGAGGCCGCTTGCTGGAGGATTGCCGCGGTCTCACCCGAGCCCACAAAGTCACCATGATTCTCGATCCAGACCTCGACTCCTCTCGCTGCGGTGATCTCCGCCAATTCCCGTACGGACTCCGCGATCCAGGTTTGCGTGGAGGCGCGGTCCGCTCCAGGCTGGATCGTGTCACCGAAAACTCGCAGGCCCGGCGCACCCAACTCCGCGGCCAGATCCGCCATCCGTCTTCCTTCGGTGATCCAAAGTCCGCGCTCGGCTGCGTCGGGCGAATGAAATCGGCAACTTGTATCCAGGCACGAGATGGTCAAAGCGTGATCCGCTAATGCCCGTTTGGTGGATGCCAGTTCCTTTCCTGAAAACACCGGCAACTTCCACAACGAGTCCTCGCCTTGCACAAAACGCAACTCAACGCCGTCATAGCCTTCGCCTACAGCTATCGCGATGATCTGTGGCATCGTCCAGTCCGGGCAGGCCAGCGTTGAGAACGACAGTCTCATGCTCATGTCATCCGGTCCAGCATGGAAGTTGTCACCCTATTTTCAACTCTCTTGCCGCTGAAAAAGCTTTCCAGGTCATTCAATACCACGCGCGCGATGCCTTCCCTGACTCGCCGTCCACTGCCCGCGATATGTGGGGTAACAATCGCGCCTGGCATGGTCCGCAAGGGGTCTCCCGCGGGAAGCGGTTCCTGCGGATCGGTCACGTCGAGGGCACAGCGCAGCCGTCCGCGCTGCACTTCGGTCCTGAGAGCGTCCAGGTCGATCAGGCCACCACGGGCAATGTTAATGACACAACCGCCGTCCGGAAGGCGAGACAGATTTTGCCGACCCAGCACGCCCTGGGTTTGTTCGGTCAATGCCGCCGTCAGGACGAGTAAATGAGCCTGAGGAAGTAGCTTCCGCAGGCCAGCGAAACGCACGGGATATTGCCGCGATAAAGAGCGGGGGGCGTACGGATCATGAACCAACCACTTGATGTCGAAGCCTCGCAGCAAGTCCACCAGCGCGCGACCAATCCGGCCAAACCCGATCATGGCTACCGTCTGCCCGATCAGTGATTCGGAACTACCGTGGAGGTGTACTTCGTCATAGATCTTGTTCGAACGCTTTCGCAGTTCGGAACGATAGAAGTCCACGTCGCGTGCGCAATACAAAAGCAGAGCGACACCCATCTCAGCGGTGGCGCGTGCCATGGGAGCGGGTGCGTTGGTGATGATCAGGCGATTGAACAGGCATCGCGAGAAGCGCGATTTCACTTCTCCTCCGCAATGGGCAATCATGCGCAGTTGCGGCGCTAGAAGCGATAAGTCGTCGCCGAAATGAGGGCTGTCCCAAGTAGTCACCAGCGCCTGTGTTGTGCTCAAGCACTGCCTGAAATCAGCGGTGAATTTGCTGGTTCCTCGCCGTTCCCATCGGAATAGACGGCTCAAGCGCTGTTGCTCTTGCCGCGAGAAAAATGACGCAAACAGTTCTTCTCCAGCACTAATCAGAAGGGAAGGGCGGCGCATCGCGGGACCAACTATAGCATTCGTATAGCAACTATTTCTTTCTTTCATTGTTTTCGTGGCTTCTATTTCAGTGAAAAACAAAGTATAAGGAAGCCTGGCTGTTCCATGGCAGGCGCAAACTTCGTGGACTACGCCGTCATCGCCCTCTACGCGCTCCTGATGGTGCGTGTGGGCTTCTACGTTCTGCGCTTCAACCGGGGTGCGGCCGAATATTTTCGGGGCGGGAGCCGCATTCCCTGGCTGGTTGCCGGCCTGAGTTGTTTCATGGCCGGCTTCAGTGCCTGGACCTTCACCGGGGCAGCAGGCGTCGCCTATCGCTCGGGCATCGCAGCCATCGGGCTCTACATAGGAAACGCCTTAAGTTTTCTGCTCGGCTATTTCATCTTCGCCAAGCGCTGGCGGCGCAGCCGCATTACCACGGTGATGGAATATCTCTCGGGGCGCTTCAACCCGGCTACTCATCAAGTTTTTTCCTGGACCACGATCGTGTTCCAGCTGTTTACCAGCGCCAGCACTCTGTTTGGTCTGAGCCTCTTCGTGTCTTCCGCGTGCGGCTTTCCTGTGGCCTGGACTATTCTCGGCGCGGGGGCCCTCATTGTTTTTTATTGTGTGCTGGGCGGCTTGTGGGCCGTGGTCGTCACCGATTTTCTGCAAGCGTCCATCCTCATGCCGTTCTGCATGGTTCTCGTCGTCATGTCTCTCGTCCGCGTGGGCGGAGTGAGCGGTCTGGTGCATTCGCTGCCGCCGGAAATGAAAACGCTTCATGTTTCGGGAGAGTTTGGCTGGCTTTACATCGCCTCATGGACGATCATGGTCGCGTTCGGCTACAACACCAGCGCCATGGCGCAGCGCTACTTCAGCGTGGACGACGAGCGTTCGGCGCGCAAAATCGCATTGCTGTGCTGCGGATTGTTTTTCGCCGGGGCCTTCTTGTGGTTCATTCCGCCCATGGCGATGCGCGTGGTCTATCCGGAACTCCCCCGCATGGGCCTGCCCAACGCCAGCGAAGCGGCTTACGCGGTCGCCAGTCTGACGTTGCTGCCGCATGGCTTGATCGGGGTCATGTTGGCGGCCATGTTTAGCGCCACTATGGCCAATCTTTCGGCCCAGTTCAATGTAAAATCTGCGATCCTCACCAAGGATGTATATCAGTCGTTGTTCCGAAATAGCGCGGGAGAACACGAACTGCTTGTGGTGGGTTGGGTCACGACGTTCCTGATTGGGGGAGCGACGACTGGGATCGCTGCGATTATGGCTGCCAGCGGGCAGAGCGTCTTCCAGATCATGCTCACATTCAACGCCCTGATGTCGCTGGCTTACGGACCCCCCGCGTTGCTGGGGCTGGTGGTACGCCGGACGCCTCCATGGTCTGGGCTGGCTTCGTTCGCCACCGGACTGATTTTGGGCATGCTCGGGGCTTTCGTCTATCACTGGTCACTCATTCAGCAGGTGGCGATCATTATTCCCGCGTCCTTCGGAGTTTTCTTCCTGACCATGCTGTTCGACCGGGGAGATACGCTCGGGCGGGCGCTATTGTTCAGGAACCTGAATACACCCGTCGATGTTGCCACGGAATTGAAAGATTCCACGGATTTCACCGCTCCCGTGTTCCGTTTTCTGAGCCGGACCATTTCCTTCACTGGCTTGTTGAGCCTAGTCCTGCTCTTAACCGTGCCGCCCAATCAGCGGATCACGGTTGTGTGGTTTGCTGGGCTCACGGTGGCGGTAGGAGGGTCTCTATGGTTCGTGCGCGGAACTGCGAACGCCGCGAAAGCAGCGCTTGATAGCAATGGTTTGCCCATTCCGGCGCCGCTTGAGTAATTCTCGAACTATGATTCGTCTTGGATTGATCGGCTGTGGAGCACATGCAGAGCGCGGCCATGCCATCCCGCTTGCTCGATACAAAGCCGCGCATCCCGACGAAATCCTGCTGGCTGCGGTTTGCGACCTGCAGATCGAACGTGCGCTCGAATTCGGCCGAAAGTATGGCTTTTTGGCGGCTTATCGGAAGGTCGACGATATGTTGAGCCAAGAAAACCTCGACGGCTGCATCGCCGTCGTGCCGCCGGAGAATATTTCTGAACTTGGAATCAAACTGCTGAACCTGGGTATTCCCTGCGTCGTGGAAAAGCCTCTCGGAGCATCACTGGCCGAAGCGCAGGCCCTGCGTGACTCCGCTGCTGCAACGAAGACTTCGAATATGGTTTCCGTCAACCGGAGGTTCATGCCGCTTCTCAACCGAGCGATCGAGTGGACCAGCCATGGCGGACGTCTTCGCTACGTACACAGCACTCTCGCCCGGCACGCCCGCCGGGAGCCCGAGTTCCTCTGGGCTACGGCGGTCCACGCGGTAGATACTTTGCGTCACATTGCGGGGCAGGTTGTCGCATTTGATGTTCGCACTCTGAAGCCGCCCTCAGGAGCAACCGCGTGGTATGCCCTGGACCTGCAATTCGAGAACGGAATTTCTGGACGTGTCGATGTGCTGCCTTCAGCGGGAATGGTGGAAGAAACCTATGACCTTTTCGGCGACGGCTTTCGCGCGTCGGTCACGAGCCCCTTCGGTCCGCAACTCGGGTGGCGCTGCTTCCGGGACGGCCGACTTGTCGAAGCGGAAAATGTATCCGCTGAGACGCCCGAAGACATCGTGAATGGTTGCTATAACGAAGCCGCGGCGTTCCTTAAAGCCCTAAGAGGGGGGACTCCAAAGCCATCGATTGCCGAGGTCTTTCCTTCGGTCGAACTCTGCTTCACGATTGCTCGGACTGCGAACGCGCCTACTTGAATAGACGTCAAAATCGACTCTCAAGCGAGAAGCATCAAACGCCCTTTCGCCAGCCGTGATCGTGCTCTCCCTTGAGTTCCACGGTGATTGAGCCGTCCGGATTGACTGGCTGTTCACACGCCCAGGTGATCGGCTTTTTCACACCACCGCGGATCTCAAGCTGGGCAGAAAGACTGACGTTGCCGCTGTAACCTTTAGGAAGTAGAAAGGACGCTTGCCGCAGGCCGCCGCCGTGAGGATGTCCTGCATCGAGCGCTCCTCTCAAACTGATTTTCCCGTCGGGACTCTCCAAGTGCAGCCAGAGCAGTCCCGGAACCCCGGCCACTCCACGGTTGCCTACGCATACGATCACTTCGAAAGTGTCATACCTCTTTCGCTGCCACACCCAGGCAGGCCGGAGACGGTATCCCAGGCTGGTCCGGAGACGTTCGAAGCCGCGAGGGTATATCTCGTTGTATCGCGCCAGATTGTCCGCTTCGGTCCACAGAGACCAGTAATTCGCCCTCACATCCAGAACGTGCAGCATGTAATTTTCCATCACGTTGACTCCGGTTGCGTCTGGTTTGAGTGTCTGCGTGTCGTATTGCCGGAAGTAACCATCCTCGAGGATGGCCGCCGTCCAGGGAGGGCGGTTGGCGAGTTCTTCGATCTGAATCGGTTCCTCGACGACAATGCTGTCCGATCGCATCCACGCGCCTGCGCGCACGGCCATGTCAATCACAGTGCGATTGCCGACATTGCTGATATCCGGCTGCGTATTGACCGCGAGCGGCGTCTTCTTCCATGTGTCGAGTTGACGTGCCGCCATGTTCACGAAGGTTCGCTCCGCCGTGACGTAGTCCGGGAAAGGATTGGGAAAGTTGCTGGTGTGTCCTTCGCCCCAGAACCCGTACTGCATCAGATCCATCCATTCGATCAGGGGATTGCCCTCAAACTCCGCCGCCAGTAGATCGTTCAACTCCGCGAATGCTTTCTGAAATTCGAGATGGTCATAGCGCGGCTCTCGATATTCGCCATGGCCCTTGTCTGGAATGCGCCCGATTTTCACCAGCGGAATGCGCTCGCGCAGAAATGGCGGAAGGGCCACTTGTTCCGGTTGAAAGGAAGTGTTCGATAACTGAATTCGAAACGCGACGCGAAGTCCCTTGCGCTTGGCCGCGTCCATCGTCAGATCCCAAACCGGGTCGAGATCGAGCCGTCCCGGGCGAGATTGCACGTTGCGCCAATCGCAGCGAATGTAGAGAACATCCACGAACGGCAGGCTCGAGATCTTCTCCACGTGCTGTTCGAGTGTTTCCCGGCCCGCCCGCGCCGCCAGCGACGGCCCACTCTCCTCCCAACTGTACCCGACCAGTCCAAGTCCAGGATTCCGGATAGGCCGCTCGGATGGCGTCGTAAACAGCACTGTTTGCCAGCCTTGATCCTGGTCGATCTCAAACGGACCCTGATTAAGGCGTTCTGCGGCGGCCGGACCAAAGTTAAGGTCGCGGCCTTGACCAGGACGAGTTGAACCGCCGGCGCGAGCCAACGCCGGCAACAGTACTGCACTTTTCAGCAGATCTCTGCGACGCATTTCCGTGGTTTCCTTTTGGGGCGGAATTTTGTCAAAAGGCGAGAACAGAATCTTACGACAAACTGTAGAGCCCGCAACCTCGTTAATCTTCCACGACAACGCACTCAGGGGCGGTAAAGCCCAACTTTGCAGTGGCCTTCAGAAATGGTTCTGGATGCGGCTTGCCCGGCGTTCACATCGGTAGAGGTCACGATCCGCTCTGGAACCGCCGCGCGCAGTCGGACTTCGGCCAGCGGTCGCGTGCAGGCGGTCGCGATCGTCCAGCGTTTCGCCGGAAGCTGCAGCAGCAAATTCGCGCGCTCCGGAAGGGTTATGATTCCGTGCGCGTCCTGCATCTCGCGACGCTCAATCTCGCGGTTTTCGGCCGCGTAATCACCATTCGGTAAACACTCCCGTACCGTGGCTAGACTGGGCCGGCCGTGGACGCGCGCAACAACCTCCTCGGGATCGAAGCCGCATTCCAGGGCCCATTGACGCCAAACTCGTGTAACCGCAGGGGTCGAATCGATCAAGACACCGTCCTGGTCAAACAGAAGACCGTTGCAACGTATTTCAGTCATTTCCGGCCTTTTGCCGGTAGTAACCAGGTAAATCTTGATAAGCAAGCATTTGATTGTCAGTTAGCTTTCGTTTACTGCATCATGCGTTTCTATTTCTTTCTTATTTGCGTCGAGAAAGGCTGGCACCATTTGATGGGTACTTCCCTCCCGCCGGCTGATCGGCTGCAAGCGCTTTGCAAATCTCAACCGATCCGCGGCCAAAATGCTGGCGCGAAGCCCCGAAGAGCAACACTGGCTCGGCTAATTCCACCCTTGGGACGCTGGCTGAGGTGGCGATGGCTCCCTTTAGGCGTGTCCTGTTCACAGGCAGCGGTTCGCATTTTGCCGGAGCGAGGCTGCACTCAAAATGCTCGAAAAGACGGCAAGCCGGGCCAGCACCATGTGTGAGAGCTACCTCGGCCTCGCCACGGTCCTATGCGCTACGTGCAGCAAGATATTCTGGTGATGTGCTTCTTGTCTTCACCTCCGACGCTGCTGGCCAACGAGACCGACCTGCTGCTTGAACTGGATAAAAAGGGTTGGGGCTGCTGAAGGTCTTTATTGCGAAAGATAGCAATCGAACTGCTCCGGGGCCATAACGTTAGCAATTGAGTGCCAGGGCTTGAGCCGGCTAGGAGACCAAGACCTTACGGTGACCTGTGTCATTGCTGGGCAACTTCTGGCCTTCTTTCGCTGCCTTAGCGAGGGATTGCGTCCCGATTCGCCTTCCCAAGACGGGGTTATCAGTAGGGTGGTTCAGACCATCGCTCTGGGCTGTGCTGAAAACGAGGGGCAGCGTCCGAGTTCGCGTACGAGACAGTTCGGGGGAGGCGAAGGATCCCGTTACGCCTTGCTTTCTCTTCATTTACTATTCTTTGTTTACTTTTGGTATCCAATATGATAGAAAGCTCCGCGATAGAACCTCACCGCAATTCTTGGGGGATCACTATGAAGTCGGTGAAGTGCTTTACGTTATTTCTCACCCTCCTAACAGCTTTGGGCGCCGCGCATTTAGTGTTCGCGCAAGGAACTGACCTGGGCACGATCCGAGGCACCGTCAAGGACGCAACCGGCGCGGTCATTACCAAGGCCAAAGTGACCGTCACCGACCTCGGTACCAACACTTCGCGGCAGACCAACACGAACGGAGCGGGCGATTTTGAGATCTTCGGTTTGAAGTCCGGCCGCTACAAGGTATCGGTCGCCGCCGGCGGGATGAACACGCAAGAGATTAACGATGTGGTTGTGAACGGAAGCACCACCGTTGGGGTCAACGCCACCCTGCGTGTGTCCGGAGTCGGGGAAAAGATTGAGGTCTCGGCGGCAGATGTGACCATCGATACCGAGAATCCAACCATCAGCGACTCCATCGGTCATCAGTCGGTGATTGACCTGCCTCGCGACACCCGCGATATCTATTCGTTCTTGTACTTGAACCCGAATATCACGGGGGCGGACGAACCGGGAGACTTCAAGTTCGTCGGCGGACAAAGTTATGGTGGCAGTTTCTCAGTAGACGGACAGCGCTCGAACGGAGGCATATTCGGTTCGCAAACCGACAGCAAGCCGTCGCTCGAAGCAGTCGACGAGCTGAATGTTCTCTCCAACAGCTTTAGCGCCGAATACGCGGGCACGGCGAACATTCGTATTACCACCAAACGCGGGCAAAATCATTTTCACGGTTCGGCTTTCTACAACAATGCCAATTCGGCGTTAGCCGCTCTCTCGCTGCAGGACCTTGCTGGAATCGCGGATTTTCAGCCGAACGCATTTGCCTCGAAATATCCCACGCCCTATTTCAACATCAACGATCTCGGAGGATCCATAGGTGGTCCTGTTAAAGGGCTAAAACGTACGTGGTTTTTTGCGGCTTATGAGCGGGACTACGACGTTTCGCCCGTGAACATCTCGACCACAAAACTTGCTCATCCGTCGCTTTGGACAGGAGATTTTTCCGGGATGACGGACAATAGTGGGTCCAAGCCAGTGTATAACGAACCCGACGTGCCCGCTGGTGTCGTGCTCACAGCACAAGAGATTGCAGACGATACGGTTGGTGGCGCCGGCCAGCAGTTTTTGAAAATACCGCCGCGGCTCTTGAACCCGTCGGTTCAAACTCTGATCACCAAGTACTTTCCGCACATCGGCGTAACGGCGCCTATTGATCCGACGACCGGGAGGATTTCTCCGAGCTACCAAACCCAGATGCCGGGACGGGACACGCTGGACACCGGTTCTCTGCGGCTCGACCATGACTTCAGCGAAAAAGATCACGTTTATGCCAGCTATAACACGTCAGCGGAAGCCAGCGCGACGAGTCCGGTTGTGTCCCCTTACACGGGACTTGGTCTGACGCAAAACAATCGTCAAAACCAAACCGTGCAACTTTCTTACACTCGTCTCTTTACGCCGACTCTCGTCAACGAAGCGCGCGGTGGATTCAACAAGCAGAATCTGCTGGAACACAGCAACACCACGTTGGAAGGTTTCCTTTCCAGCATCGGTTTTGACGCGGCTGATATCGCTTCTTATGGCTCGGTCGTAGGTCAGTTTGCGCTCAGTACCTTCGGGCATCCCGCCATCAGCTTCAACAACACCTTTGCGACTTTCACCAACGGCGGGCGCAACACATATCGGCCACAGAATCAGGATCTGATCACTTTCGGAGACACTCTGACCTGGGTACGGGGAAAGCACAATCTGCGAATGGGAGCGGATTTTGTGCGCAATCAGGCGGTGGACGGGTTTGCTCTGAACCGCGGAAACCCCCGAGGCTCGATGACCTACACGAACCCCACCACCTGTGTCGCCGCCTGCCTTGACTCAAATGCAGACCCATTTGCAGAGTTTCTGCTGGGCCTGCCCCCCACGAGCGCGAGCTATGTGTTGCAGGCGCGGCCTCCCATGAATGTCTATAACTGGGAGGAAGGATACTTCGCTCAGGACGACTGGAAAATTTCGTCCAAGCTCACATTGAATCTGGGTTTTCGCTATGACCTGACCACCCCTTTTGTCGAAAAGAACGACCTGCTGATCAACTTCGACCCAAACGGCAAGAATCCAAACGGAAATCCGGGAGTGTTCATCATTCCCTCGGCGAAGACTTTGCCCTACCTGGACACGCGGATCGCCAAGTATGGATATATCACTGCTTCACAGGCGGGTTTGGGCCGTGGTCTTGTCCGTACTGACAAGAACAATGTTGCACCGCGCCTGGGCTTCGCGTACAAGATAGGGGATAAATCAGTGTTGCGCGCGGGCTGGGGCGTCTTCTATCCAACCTCCGCGGCCCAGGGAATCCGGGACGCCATCGGAACCAATCCATTTAATCAGGGCGTTACATCGCGAACTACGCTCGAGGGTTGGCCAACCGCTTCGCAGGATGGGATCAGTCCGATCACCGGTGGAACCCTAAAAGGGTTTGGCAATTCTGTTACCGCGAACGCCATACCCATAAACATCCAGACGCCCCGAATCCAGCAATACAACGTTACATTTGAACGCGAGATCGTTCGCGATGGAACTTTGCGAGTGTCTTATCTCGGCACCCACATGGACGGCTTGATTGCAGGTAAGGACTTGGATGAACTTGCTCCGAATACCACTCCTTTCGGCACTACCCAGGGAGACGGTGTCACGATTTGCGATCCGACGCAGGGAGACTGCGCCTACTCGCCAGCCGACCTGGCTCGACTACCCTTCCCGCTGGTGGGAGAGTTTCTGCTGACTTATGGAAACTTCGGGCATGCAAACTCCAACTCCTTCCAAACCGAATTTACACGGCGTTACAAGAGCGGCCTCATGCTGGATGTTTCCTACACATATCTCGATCAGAAGAGCAGCGCATTGGACACCGCTAACTCCAGCCTGGGGGGAATCGGCTACAACCCATTTAGTCCCAACTCGGATTACGGCACCGATGGCTACGTCTCCAAGCACCGTTTCATTGCCTATGGACTTTACGATCTGCCCATCGGAAGGAACCATAGAATTGGCGATTCATTCTCCAGGCTGGCTGACACTTTAATTGGCGGCTGGCAGACGACGTTCAATATGTTTGCCAAATCCGGACAAGGTTTCACGCCGTTCTGGATCTGCGACGACTGTGATCCGGTAGAGCCGGGGAACATTGCGGTTTCATCGATCGATGCAGTGGGAGATTTCAACGCCGAGCCCTCATTCCGGCCGCTAGTGTTGAACCACAACATCAATACCGGGAAAAAAGGGAGTAACGCCATCATTTGGAACGCCGGTGCGTTTGGGCTGCCCTCGGTCGGAGCGGACCTGTTAAGTAATCCAGCCGTTGCCAAGAGAAATATGCTGACCGGGCCAGGCGCCTGGGGCGTGAATTTGGGTATTCACAAGGCCTTCCCAGTTGGGGAGCGCGTGGTTGCGACCCTCGGAGCTGATTTCGACAATATTTTAAATCACCCCCTGCTTGCGCCGGATGCCAACTTCGGGGGCGGTGGGGGCACGTTCTCACAACTGGGCGACTTTAACATCAGGGTCGACCAAACCACTGGAGCGGTGCTGCCGATTGCAGCTTCCGACGTCAACATCAATCCTCTTTTTGGCCAACTGACAAATAGTTTTCCCCAGGAAGGCGTGCTCAGCCAGCGGACCATTCGTCTGCGGCTGCGAATCACTTTCTAGCCCGCTGGCACCAGGCGGCATGCAGTTGGGAAAACACAGGGGTGCGCGCACTGGAGTTAATGCATGCGCATCAGTCTCAGGAACCGATGAAACTCCATATCCTGCGCGCATTGTTCGTGATGGTGTGCTTGACCGGAGCTTTCGCTGACCGGCCAGGAGGGTTTCGCGTCCTTGGACCGGGCGGCGGCGGGGCTATGTTCAATCCCATCATCAGCCCCCACGATGCGAAAACGGTGCTGGTCTCCTGCGACATGACCGGCTCCTATATCACCCATGATGGAGGGCGTACTTGGCGCATGTTTAACTTGCGCGGCGTCGTGAATTTCTTTGTCTTCGACCCGCTAGATCCGAAGACGATATATGCCCACGCGACGGGATTGTGGCGCAGTACGAATGGTGGCGAACGGTGGGATCTGGTCTATCCCAGTCCTTCCGCGGTCAAGGGTATGAAGATGAGTTCGGATCACGCCGACGAGCAGATTCTTGCCGACCCGGATCCATTGGGCGAGATCGCAGCCCTGGCGGTTGATCCTTCCGACTCCAAGACTCTTTATGCCGCCGCTGGGACGAAGGCGAGTCCCGCGCTCTTTGTTTCGCGCGACTACGGGAAGAGCTGGCAAAAGCAAATGGACTTGCCCGATGTTCCGCGCCGTCTTTGGGTGGACCCGAATTCCGCGGCCGATGGCCGTAACTTGTTTCTAGCAAGCGGACACGCGATCACAGTGATCAGTCCCGGAGGAGTGCGCAGCTTCCCGGCTCCCACGCTTGTCAGTGACATTTCGATGGGTTTTGATTCGGGCCCGCAGCCGACTATCTATGCCACTTCGGAGCAGGGCATCTACGTTTCGAACGATGCAGGGGCGAATTGGCGCAAGAGTGACCTGCCCGGTGCGGGAGCGAAAGTGCGTGCCATCGCCACCAGCCTGCATCATCCGGAGACGGCATACGTCTCCTACGATCATCTGAGGGCCGATGGAGAGTCCTGGACGGGCGTGGCCAAGACCACCAACTCTGGTTCCGATTGGAAGTTGGTGTGGAAAGAATCAGCGGTGGCGGCAAAAAACGTGAACGACGCGTGGATCACGGAGCGCTTTGGGCCCGCTTGGGGAGAAAATCCTCTAGCCCTTACGGTAGCTCAACAGGACGCAAATCTGGCGTATGGTACGGACCTCGGAAGAACCATGCGGACCAGCGATGGAGGCGCGACCTGGACAGCGGTGTATTCGCGCAAAGTCGACGACTCCGGCTGGACGAGCCTGGGTCTCGACGTCACCACCAGCTACGGAATCCATTTCGACCCGTTTGATCGAAAGCGCCAGTTCATTACCTACACCGATATCGGACTCTTCCGCAGCGGAGACGGCGGCGTCTCGTGGACCAGTTCAACGGCCGGGGTGCCCAGAGATTGGATGAACACGACCTATTGGGTCGTCTTCGACCCCAAGGTGCGCGGCCGGATGTGGAGCGTTAACAGCTATACTCATGATCTTCCTCGCCCCAAGATGTGGCGGCATAACTCGGTTTTGCATTATAAGGGTGGCGTTTGCCGCAGTGATGACGGCGGAAAGCACTGGACCAAGTCCAACGCCGGGATGGACGAGACCGGTGCGACCCATATCCTGCTCGATCCCACCAGCCCAGTGGATGCACGAGTATTGTACGTAGCCGGTTTTGGCCGAGGAGTCTACAAAAGTTCAGACAGTGGACGCAGCTGGGTTCTGAAGAATAGCGGGATTACACGAGAACACCCGTTCGCGTGGCGGTTGGCGAGAAACTCGAATGGGACGCTCTACGCGGTGATCGCGCGGCGGTCGGAGGATGGAGGCATCGGCAATGCAGGGGATGGTGCCCTGTACCGGTCGACTGACGGAGCGGAGCATTGGCTGCCCGTTTCGTTGCCTGAGGGAACGAATGGGCCGAATGGCCTCGCCATCGATCCAGAGTCGCCAGATCGTCTTTACCTCGCCGCCTGGGCTCGAGCGAGCGGAGAACACGGAGATGGCGGAGGGATTTTTCTCTCAGAAAATGGGGGCAAGAGCTGGAAGCAAGTGCTCGACAAGGATCGCCACATTTACGACGTCACCATTGATCCGCTAGACCCCAACGTCATCTACGCGGCTGGCTTTGAGTCGTCGGCCTGGCGATCGGCAGACCGCGGGCTGCACTGGGTCCGTATTCCCGGGTTTAACTTCAAGTGGGGACACAGGGTGATTCCAGATCCGCTGCACCACGATGAGGTCTACATCACGACGTTCGGCGGGAGCGTGTGGCATGGTGCGATCAGTGGGCAACAGCGGAGCGTGGACATCGCCACGCCAGTGCTCGATCCCGGGCAGTAGACGGAGGAGGTAGGTGATCAATCGGCGCCAATGGTTGTATGGAATGGGCCTGGTGGCAGGGTCTGGAATCGAAGTAGGCAGGGCCGACAGTCTTCCGGCCGAGGATCTACCGCAGCCCGTGCCATTGGAACTTTCGCAGTACGAGCCAAGAAGTATGCTCCACGTGCACGAGTCCCGCGTCGAGCGTTCGAGATTTCCCCTCATCGATTTCCATACCCACATCTCCGGCTCGACCAAATCGGAGAACGGTGTGGAACTCTCGCCCGATCGCGAATACCTGGGCACTCCCCAAGAACTGCTCGCGGTGATGGACCGCAAGAACATTCGGGCGATGGTCAACTTGACTGGCGGCTACGATCGTGGTCTTGCCGAAGCCGTAGCCAAATACGACCGGACGTATCCCGGTCGTTTTTACACCTTCACCGAGCCCTCTTATTCCCGCTTCAAAGAACCGGATTACCCGACCCTGCAGGCACAGGCCATCGAGCGAGCGCATCGCGACGGCGGGCGAGGCCTGAAGATTCTTAAGACGTTGGGACTTTATCTCCGCCAAAACTTAACCTCGGGTTCTTTGGTAAAAATTGATGACGCGCGTTTTGATCCCATGTGGGACGCCTGTCGCCAGTTTAGTCTTCCGGTGGCGATTCATATTTCGGATCCGATCGCATTCTTTACACCCACGGATCGCTTCAACGAACGTTACGAGGAACTGAATAATCATCCGGACTGGTCGTTCCATGGCGGGGACTTCCCCAGTAACGACGAGTTGATCGCCGCTCGCAATCGCGTCATCGCTCGACATCCCAAGACGCAGTTCGTTGTCCTGCACCTAGGCAACTACGCGGAAGATTTGCAAAATGTGTCGGAGAATCTCGATCGCTATCCGAACATGTTCGTTGACCTCGCGGCGCGCATCGGAGAACTCGGACGCCAGCCGAGAACTGCGAGTAAGTTCTTCGACAAATATCAGGACCGGATTCTCTTTGGCACCGATGCGACCCCGCATGGTGACGAGTTCCCGCAGCAGGTCTTCAACGACAAGCTGTATGAAATCTACTTTCGTTTTCTCGAAACCGAAGATGAATACTTCGACTACGCTCCAGCTAAAATCCCGCCCCAGGGCCGCTGGAGAATTTACGGGATTGCCCTGCCGGAGACGATCCTCAAAAAGGTGTACTACGAGAACTCTGCCCGGATATTACGATTTTAGATGCGACGCTATCTCAATGTCCTTGTCGTTCTGACCCTGGCAACTCTGTCGCGGGCACAGGTGCGCGGATGGGAAGGGACGCTCGCCCTGCCTACCTGTGAAGAGGGGATGCCCGACCCTAATCCTCCTTTCGACCAATTCACCAACAACAAGTTCAACTATCCGTATGTCCTGCGGGAAAATCTGACGAGCCGCCGCGTGAATCACGACTGGCGTGCCATTCGTTTGGAAAATGAATACCTGAAATGCTCCGTGCTGCCTGACATTGGCGGGCACCTTTACACCTGTGTGGACAAAATCTCGCGGCAGTCGATGTTCTACGCCAACACCTCTATCAAGAAGGCGGTTGCTGGCTATCGTGGGGCTTGGGCGGCTTTCGGCATCGAGTTCATCTTTCCTGTTTCCCACAACTGGGTGAGCCTGTCGCCGGTGGATTTCGCCTTCCACAAAAATGCGGACGGCAGCGCCTCTGTGATCGTGGGGAAGGGTGATCGCGTTTACGGAATGGACTGGACCGTCGAGTTGATGCTTCGGCCCAAGTCAACGCTCTTGGAGGAGCGTGTGACGCTCAGCAATCGCAGCGACGTCAGGCATCGTTTCTACTGGTGGAACAATGCAGGGGCACAGGTTTCGGACGATTCGCAGATTGTCTACCCGATGCACTTCGCCGCGAGCCATGGTTTCACGGAAGTCGTTCGCTGGCCCGTCGATGAGGACGGCCACGGCTTGAGCGTCATTCGCAATCATGTTCACGGCGCAGTATCACTTTTTGCGCACGGAAGCCGCGAGGGCTTTATGGGTGTTTGGCACCCCGCGACCAGAACCGGAACAGTGCACTTTGCCCAGTACGAAGATCTGCCCGCCAAGAAAATCTGGTCGTGGGGCGTGAACGAAGAGGGCATGGACTGGCGCAAGGCCCTCTTCGACGACAATGGATACGTTGAAATCCAGGCCGGCTTGTTTCGCAATCAGGAGACGTATGCTTTCCTGGCACCGCGGCAGTCTGTTCACTTTTCAGAGTATTGGATGCCGGTTCGGGAGATTGGCGGCATCTCGCGTGCCAATCTTTCGGGAGTGCTCAGCCTTGCGCGCCATGACAACGCGTTGGTGGTCGGATGCAACGCCAATCGTGCCCTCTTTAAGGCTACGGTTTCCATCTTGAACGGTAGTAGGCTCTTATTCAGCGAGAAAGTTGATCTCGTCCCCGAGCCTACTTGGAACCACAACCTGCCCGTCCCCGACTCGCAGACTAAGTACACTGTCGAGATTCGGCACGCACCGGGAGTGGTACGGATCCGCCATACGGAAGGCGAATATGACTGGACTCCGGAGTCTGAAATTCAGATAGGTCCTCAGCCTCCCTACCTCATACCCGACTCGGAACCCAGAACCTGCGATGACTGGATTCGGCTCGAGAATGACCTGGAACTGAACGGGAAAAATCTTCAAGCGCTCCATACGTACGAGGAAACGCTTCGCAGATTTCCCGACAGCTTCGGTGCCTTGAAATCGGCTGGGCGCCTGACCGCGAGCCTGCTGCGATTTGACGACGCGAGAAGCTTGCTTGAGCAGGTGCACGCGCGCGATACTTCTGATCCGGAAATCTCGTATTACCTTGGGATTGCATACGATGGGCTTGGCAAAATGCGGAAGGCGCGGACGTCATATCAGAACACCCAACGATTTGTCTCGTTTCGCGCCGCCGCTGCCCTGCGTCTCGCAGAGATGCTGGCGCGGGACGGCGATCTGGATGAAGCCGGGCGTCACCTCAGCGAAGCGGTTCGAGCCGCACCGGACGACGTGCGTGCAATCGAAGAGTTGGTTGCGGTAAAAGTCGCGTCCGGCAAGGTGGAAGAAGGGAAGACGCTGGCGCGTCAGGGAATCGTCCCTTTTCCTCTGAGCTATCTTCCCAGCGAGGAACTCGGGGAACCCAATCTCAAACAGCTCGCAAATGACACAATTCGCGTGCTAAGTCTTGCCGATCAATACATGCGTCTCGGACTGTACCAGCGGGCGCTGACTGTGCTCTCGCGGGATTATCCTTCGCCGCAGCTTGATCAGACTGAACTGGGCGCGCTGTCGCCCGTCAAACACCCGATGATCGCGTACTTCCGCGGCTATTGCCGCGAGCGTCTCGGACAATCGGGAGTATCCGACTACAAGATCGCGTCCAGACTCTCGAGCTCCTACGTTTTTCCCAACTCGGCCGAAGAACTCACCGTCCTGAGTACGGTCGTGCGCACAAACCCTCAGGATGCTACGGCGCAATATCTATTGGGAACGTTACATTTCTCCCGCGGATTGACGGACTCAGCGCTGGAAGAGTGGTTGCTGTCCCGCAAGTCGAACCCGCAAATCCCCGTCCTCGATGCGAGTCTCCGTCGGGCTCTGCTCCACGAGAAGCATGACGCTGAGCGAGCCCTCTCCACTTTTCGGGACGGACTGCAGAGCGACGCCGCTAATGTCACGGTTTACCTGGGTGCGGACCAGGCGCTCAGCCTATTGTCGAAACCCGCCAGCGAACGAGTGCAAGTTCTCGAGAAATATCCGAATCTCGCGGATGCGCCTTCCAGCCTGATTTTCGAACTGATTCTCAATCTGGCCGCGGCCGGCGATTTTCAACGCGCCGAGAGTCTGTTCCATAACCGATTCTTTCCACGCGAAGAAGGCGGGACCAACGTCCGCCAGGTTTGGGTCGAAGTCGAACTGCAAAAGATGCTTGCGTCGGCAAGGGACGGTCACTGCACCGACGCTCTCGCTGTAGCAGAGCACTTGGGTGCGCCACAACCCGATCTTCCATTTACGCATGACGGGCTGGAACCCACTCCGCAATCCGGGCGCACGAACTATCAGTTGGGCGCTGCTTACGCCAGCTGCGCAAAGCCCGAGGAGGCGGCAAAGAAATTCCGACTGGCTTCTGCAGCTTCCGCTCCCGATCAGATCGTGTGGGCCTGGCGGGCAGGGCAGAAATTACCCGGTTTTGACGGGAAGCAATGGCAGGAGCGCCTGCAAGCCGCTCTCGCACAAGCAAAGAGTCGTAGCGACATCAGCAGCTGTACCAGCTGGTGGGACTACACTGCTGGTGCGCTCGCGGGCGCACTAGGCAGTCAGCAAGAAGCGGACCAGGGGTTTCAGAAGGCGCTGTTGCTCGCTGACCGGATGCTGTCGTACCACTTCACGCGCACGGCACGCGCCGAAGCTGTGCCGTAGTTTCAAGCGATCGGTGAGAAGCAATCAATGGACGCGACGCAACATTCGAGTTGCAGTTAAGCATGAACTAGGAATGACGAGGTTAAATGAATAAGGTGTTGCCATCTAGAATAGAAATTCTTGCAGACAAGTACTCTTTAGGACAGGTAGCAGCCGACCATGCCGCACGCTCTCTTCGGCGGACGCTGAGCAATCAGGGAAGCGCCCGCCTTGTAGCCGCAACCGGGGCATCTCAGTTTGAATTCCTGGATGCGCTGACTAGGGCGCCCCAGATCGACTGGAGCCGGGTCGAGCTTTTTCACCTGGACGAATACGTCGGCCTGCCTTCCACCCATCCAGCCAGTTTTCGCAAATATCTCTTCGAGAGATTGATTCACAAAGCCGGAATCACAAGGTATCACCTGCTGGACGGTGATGGCGATCCACACGGGGCGGTTGTAGAAATTGGGTCCGAACTCCAGTCGAAACCGGTGGATATTCTCTTTGCCGGAATCGGAGAGAATGGGCACCTGGCGTTTAACGATCCGCCGGCGGATTTTCAAGAGGCCGACCCGTACCTCATCGTTGACCTCGACGAAGCATGCCGCCAACAGCAGGTGAATGAAGGTTGGTTCTCGAAGCTGACGGACGTGCCTAAGAAAGCGATTTCAATGTCCGTGCGGCAAATCTTGCGCTCCAACGAGATCATCGTGGTAGTACCGGACACGCGGAAAGCTCGTGCGGTGAAGGCGTGCCTTGAAGGGGACGTTAGTCCCATGATGCCGGCATCGATTCTGCGGACCCACCCAAATACCACTATTTACCTCGATACGGATTCGGCTGCGCTCTTAAGTCCAGGAGTTTACACCGCGCCATAATTTGGCAAATATGCCTGCATCTGCGCAAGCCACCGAGCCGAATGTGCGGCCCATCCGCAACTTGCGCTGGTGGATTGGTGTCATTTTGTTTGCGTCGACGGTTATCAACTACATCGACCGTCAGACCCTGTCCCTGCTCTCGCCATACCTCAAAGGGCTCTACCATTGGACGAATTCGGACTATGCGAATCTGCTCATCGGCTTTCGCATTGCGTACTCGATTGGCCAGAGCGTATGCGGAAGGCTGATGGATCGCGCCGGCACCCGGCGAGGACTGACCCTTTCCGTTCTCTGGTACTCGATCGTGTCGATGGCCACTTCATTGGCCGGCGGGTTCTACAGTTTCGCGACGTTCAGATTTCTTCTGGGGGCTGGCGAATCTGCCAATTGGCCGGGCGCGACAAAGGCTGTTTCGGAGTGGTTCCCGAAGCGTGAGCGAGCTCTCGCCACAGCGCTTTTCGACAGCGGTTCATCGATTGGAGGAGCGGTTGCACCCTTTATCGTGTTCGCTATCTACAACCATTGGGGCTGGCGTCCGGCGTTTGCAATTCCCGGAATGCTGGGTTTCGTTTGGCTGCTGATCTGGCGTCGCGCGTACCACCTGCCCAAGGATCATGCACGCGTGAGCGACCAAGAGCGGCAAATGATTCTCGCGGATGCGGCCTTTACGGATGCCCCGCTCGAAAAGCCTCGTTCCAGATGGGTCGATCTCTTGAAGCTTCCGCAGACCTGGGGAGTGATTGTTGCGAGATCGTTCACCGACCCCGTTTGGTTCTTCATTGCAGATTGGTTTCCGATCTATCTGGTGGCGAAAGGGATTCCGCTCAAGAGCGGATTGATTGCAATCTGGATCCCCTTCATCGCCGCCGATCTCGGCAATTTCTTCGGGGGTGCGACCTCCGGATATCTAATTCGACGCGGCTGGACACTGGGCGCAGCCCGTAAGGCTCTGGTGGTTTTCGGTGGGTTTGGAGTGACTTTGCTGATACCGACGGTTCTTACCGTCAATCTTGTGCTGATCACTGTTCTTTTTGCTCTGGCGACATTTTGCTATGCCGCGTTCTCGACGATTGCCAACGTGTTGCCTTCCGACCTCTACCGGAGCGACTCCGTGGCCTCGGTCAGTGGACTTAGCGGCATGAGCGCGGGCATCGGGACCATCATTGCATTCAAATTAGTGGGTTACTTCTCCGATGCGAACCAATCGCTGGCCACACACTCCTTCGACACGATCATTATCGTGGCGGGACTTGTGCCGTTCATCGGAATGATTCTCGTGCTGTTTCTCGTTCGCAACACGCGGGCAACGAAACTGGGGTTAGTGCGCCCGATATAGACGAAGATGAAGTCGTAGGCCGCTAGTGAATGTATGCCGCGCCCGGCAGCAGATACTGAATGGGCCACTGTTCGCGCCTCTGGACTACAAGATCTGACCACTTCATGATCGGCGCGCCGGGGTACGGAATTTGTTTGACCGCGGGAAGGGTTCCTGCAATTGCATTGGCCAGCATGAATCCTTCCTCATCACTGGCCACGGAAAAGTGTCCCGCATGCAGTTTTAAACGCGAGAAACGGAGCGCGATCTCAGCGTCTTCGATCATCTGCAAGAAATAGGGTCTGCCCGTTAAGAGCGAATTGTAAACGTAATCCGCTAGCACGCTGGAGAGCGGATTGACGTAGGCGCGGTCGAAATCCAGCTGAGCAAAAGAGGGATCGTCTTCGGAAACCGCCTTGTAGGGCATTCGCGTCTCGCCAAGCCCGCGAAAATCGAAAGTGACGATATCGAAGCCGGCATCCAGGTACTTCCTGATCTCGGGCCAGTCGTCTACGCTCGCCTTGCCGTTCTTGCTGAACCACAGCAACCAGCGGCGACCCTGGTTCGCTGTCCTGTGGATGTGCAACAGGGGCATAACAAGGCTACGGCTGTGACGCAGAACGTAGCGATCGATGGAGGTGTCTTCGAATATCGAAGCTCCTGCACTCTCCCACGCAATCTCGCTCTCGGCCGGAGCTATGGCGCTATATTGGCTGATGTTCCAGGTTGCGATGCCAGGATATTTGCTGCCCAGATAAAGTTGCCGCATAGATTCAACCGCTCTTGTTTGGTGCTCTGTGTAGTAGTCCCGGATCAGATCCATTAGCGACCTTGCATCTTCGAAGTCCAGCATCACTTGGCCAGTGCGCGTGCACTGCAGGGTTTTCTCATCCAAATCTTTGGCCGAAGCGAGCGCGCGTCTCTCCGGCAACTGATTGAAATGATCCAGAAATTCAAACGCTGCCTTCTGATTTTCATCGGAGTACTGATGACCGTGATAACCCTCCGCCATCGCGATGCGATCCGCATGACCAAAACGACTATACAACCTTGACACTTCCTGGAAAGTCTTGTGCGTGCCTTCAATGGGAAAGAAATCGAGCGTCGCTGCGGCAACGAAGACCGGGCGCGGGTACACCAGCAGCAAGAGTCCGGCATGGTCGACGCCGTTCGATATCATACCGTACAAGTCCTGCTCAGGATCGCTGTCCGGGTCCTTAAAAATCCGATTGTGAATTCGCATGGGCAATGAGGTGATGTAGCAGGAGACGGCGGCTGCCCTGATCCGCGGTTCGAGCGCCGCGATGTGCATCGCTTGAAAGCCGCCTCCGCTGGTGCCTGAAATATTGATGCGTTCGGGGTCGACTTCTGGACGCGTAAGCAGGTAATCGAAGGCGCGTAGGCCATCCCAGATTTCCCAACGTGCCAGGCTTGTGGCAGCGAGATAGGCCAGATTGCCGACCACTGCGCGTTCCGCGCAGATCCGGTTGTAGCGGCTCTTGCCTGCCTTCGCATCCCAGAACTGGCTGCGCTCCCCCTGACCCACGGGATCCCAGCTGATGACCACATAGCCGCGCTGCACCAGTCGCTGGCAAAGCGCCTGATAGTGTGCCTTCCCGTTCTCCGCGTGGCCGGCCGGGGCTAGGACGGCAGGGTGCTTCGAATGCTCACCGCCGTTGGGGTCGTCAGGCACGTAAAGAAGGGCCGTCACGTATACGCCCGGGAGGCTTTCGAAGATCAGCTTTTCAATGTGAAAGCCGTCCATCGCAATGCGTCCGGTGACGTGGGGGTGTAGCGGAGTTCTTGGCGTGGGCAGTCCTCCGAGCATGGTCAGAAGCTTTTGATGTATTTCCTTCTGCACGCGCAGTAGATCCTGCTCGCTGCCAATCCGGTCCCAGGCCCTCATCCTCTCTCCGTCTTCGCGCCAAGCCAATTCAGTTTGATACTGAAGATAGGGCGTGATCTGCGGGCCACTCGGAGCCAATGGCAATACCGAGAACGCCTCCGGCGGCGGAGTGGATCCACCTAATGAGCTTGCGGCTGTCCAGACGACCACCATGAAGTAAAGAAATGTTCTGCTTTGTCGCCTTGGTAGGCTTCGAAGAAACGTTCTGGTGCCGGGTCTCACAGGACGTTTTCGTGAAGGTGAACAGAAGACAGCAACGTATGGCCAGATGAAACGTGGCGCACGCTTTCCCGACGAATCAGTTCGGTCGGCATCACGAGTTGCTGGGGTGGCAGGTCTGGTTCATGAATCCGCCGCAGCGCAAATTCGGCTAGATGGCCGCCGAGCTCTTTCGGAAATTCGCGCACCGTTGTTAGCCCGGGATGCAGCACTTCGCCGATGGTGTCATTGAAGCCAGAAACACTGATGTCATCGGGAATTCGGATTCCAGACTCCTGCAACGCCTGGTACACGCCAGAAGCGGCCTGATCCGTGCCCGCAAAAAGCGCGGTGGGCCTTTCTCCGCTGGCCAGTAGGGCTTTCACTGCCAGGTATCCGAGTTCGCGATCCTCGGACCTGATCTCGCTGAAACGGGGTTCAAGGTCGGCCTCCTTCATAGCCTGGCGGTAGCCCGCGGCACAGCGCGCGAACCAGGGAAGACGCTGATTGCCGATATACCAGATGTTTCGGTGTCCTTGGGCGATAAGATAGCGGGTGATCTCCGTGGAACCCCTCACGTCGTCCGTGAAAACGCAGTCGTACAGTTCCGGTCGCCAGTCGCCAACAATGTTGTTTCCGACGAGAGAGAACGGAATCTTCTTCTCCGAAAGCGCCGCGAGAATACTGACAGAGTGTGTGCCTGTGAGAATGACGCCACTCGGTCGATTGGATCGCATCAGCGCCTCGGGAAGACGCAGGCTTCCGAAGGGGGCGTTAAGGTCACACCGAAAACTGATGAAGTGCAAATCCCAGTCATGCTGGGCGCAGTACACCTCCGCCCCCAGCAGCACTTTCGACTGGAACTCGTTAACTGTGTCGCGGTTGCCGAGTATGAACATGATCGTGCGATTTCTTTTCCCTGCCGCCAGAGTTACACCCAGTTTTCGAGCAGCGGACAGGACGGTTGCCTGAACGGAGGGCGCGACATGGGAACTTCCGCTGGCGATGCGCGAAACCGTCGTCAAGCTGACCTTCGCGAGCCGGGCCACCTCGCCGTAACGCAGCGTTTCCTTCGAGTCGGAGGCCGAGTCTGGACTCACTTCCAAACTACGAACTGCGCCGCCGTGAGATCTAACCGCCATGCCCTGTGAGCACAGGGCATCCAAGTCCCCCCGCGCCGTGACCGACGAGACGGCAAACCGCTCGACCAGCTCCCGTACGGTGATCTGCCCTTTTTGTTCGATCAGATCGAGGATCTTACGGCGGCGTTGCTCTGCCAGGAGACGGGAGTCTCTTCCAGTCGTCATTAAAGTAGGATCCCTCGCAGAAGCAGTACTTTCCTCTGGGATTGCATTCCCGTATTTTATACACTCCATTCATGGAAAATAAAAGAAAGCGACAAAGAATGCCGGATTATCTGGCCTAAACCCAGCCACTGGAGCGGGTCGGAGTGCCGCCGCGTGGCTTTGCTGCCTGCGGCTGAATATCCATGGATCAACTTTTGCTTGCGACTGCTTGTGTTTACTTGCGTCACCGTGTAAAAAGGGGATCACCCTGCGCCTGAACTGCACAAGGGCACCACTCTAGGTTCTCAAGGAGCGATTCAAGAATGAAGCGGCGCGACTTCATGGCAGGCGTGGCGGCCTCAATTCTTCTGGCGGTGACGAAGGGCAACACTCAAGTCCAGGCCCAGCGCCCTCGGCTGCTGATCGCCAATACCGATGCCTTTACGGGGTTAGCTCTGCTAAGAACTAGGTGCGCGAGTGGAATGCGCCCGTCCGAAGATATGGAGGGATGGGCTCTTTCGTGGCAACTCACCCGGCAAGAGAGTTTTGCGGAGAAGGCCTTGGCCGTGATGCGCACCGGCCACATCACCAAGGGGGTGAAGCCTTCGCGGTCTTGGGTTGACTACGCCCGCTGGTCGCTGGCATTCGATTGGCTTTCTGGATATCCCGGCTTCGAGCCTGCCTTACAGAATCGGATTGCGGATGAGTTGATGGAGGGGGCCTCGGCGATGCTTGCGAGCCCTGACTTCGCCGATCCCGGCAACTACTCGTACCACAATTATGCCGTGCGCTATCTCTCATTATCTGCGTTCGTCTCCGCCGCACTCGATGGCTTCGCAGGCTGCAACGATCGTTGCATTGCCTGGCGTGCACAGGCGGCAAAGTGCCTGGCCAATGTTCTCGAAACCACAAATGTGGTATCTCCCGAGGGCAGCTATCACGAGTCCATGGACTACATGCGGATCACATGGGCCAGCCTGACCTTGCTGGCTGAATTACAGCGCACGACGACAGGTGTAGATCCCGCGCGCCAGTACTCCGTGTTTCGCAGTATGGGAAACACCTACTTGTACAAACTGCTCCCGGATGGCACGCCCTCGCGCGAAGGTGATAACGAATATCCAATTCTGGACTTGCGCGACACTTCCGTTCTCGGTTACGCCGTCAATCGCTTTAAGGATCCGTACAGCGCTTGGCTCCTGCGCAAGAGTGGCTTCTTCCCAAAACAATGGACCCTTCCGGTTCTTGAATTCCTTTGGGATGACCCTGAAGTCGCGCCGCGCGATCCATCGCTCGCCCGCGAGAATGAGTTGGCGCGGCAGCATTATTTCTCAGGCGTAGGACATCTGGTCATGCGCGGTGGATGGAAGCCGGACTCGACCTGGATTGAATTCGACTGCGGGCCTTACCTGGCCAAACATCAGCATCTCGACCAAAACCAGATCACGATCTATCACAGCGGCTATTTGGCAATTGACAGTGGGGCTGACTACACCGACAGCGAGAGCCCTCACTATCTCAACTATTACCGGCGCACAGTCGCTCACAATTCCATTCTGGTTTACGATCCGTCGGAAAAGTTTTTTTGGTCACAGAATCTTCTGCCCGCGGCCAACGACGGCGGGCAGCGCATGGATTCTTCCCGCTTCTGGAACACGATCCGCAGCGCTGAAGATTTCCAGAATACTCGCGATCTGTGGAATCTTGGCTCGATGCGCGTCGTGGATCATGTGCCCGGCCAATACCACTACGCGTTGGGTGATGCCAGCAACGCATATTCGCGCGAAAAGCTGGAGAAATTCACCCGCGAAGTTCTCTACGTACCTGTGCAGGACCTGCTCTTCGTATTCGATCGGGTCGTCAGCACGCACCCATCTTTCAAAAAGGCGTGGCTGCTGCATGGGGTCAACGAGCCGAGCGTAGACCAAGACGCCGGGCAGGGAGCACCGGGAGCGAAAGAATTCAAGAAGGCTTCGACTTTCCGCTTCCGGGAGGGCTCGGGAGAGTTGCTGGTGCATTCTCTACTGCCTCGTGAGCGGGTCATCACACGCCGCGGTGGTCCAGGTCAAGATTTCTACACTCCAGGCGATGACCACGGCGGCGGTTGGGGAACCGGCGAAAATTGGCCGGTGGACCCGCAGGAGGGCGGACCGTTGCCGCAAGACCCGAAGCTCCAGCACATGTGGAAGACTTTTTGGGGGGACGACTTCTCCAAAATTCCCCCTTCGAACCGGAAAAACGTAGTGCCGGGGGCATGGCGCATCGAAGTGTCGCCGTCGATCCCCGCCGCGGAGGATTTCTTTCTTCACGTTTTCGAGATCGGCGATACCGGCGCCACTGGCAAGACGCGCAACGAGCTGATCGACGGAGTTAATTTTCTGGGCGCCGCCTCCGAGGCCGGCCCCTTCGTGTTGTTCCGTACTTCCGATACTGGTTCTCAGGGAGGGGAAGTGTCGTTGCCGGATCTGGCGTGCGATTCGCTTATCGTGTCCGGCCTGCTGCCGGATACGGTCTACGAGCTTCGTCTCACCGGCCCAAATGTTTCGTCGTCGCCCGCTGCTGTGTTGCCGGGCGTTCTAGCCGACATGCTCCGCTTGCGCACCAACAGTAAGGGCTTGCTGCGACTGGAGAAGACGAATCTCGGGAATCTGCGTCTTCGGATTGCACGAGTTTGAGATTTGGGCCCGCCTGAATTGGAACCAGGATTACATACAGGATTCGTGGTGACACTTCTCCAGACATTGGCTTGGGTCTTCAACAATGGCTTTCCAATTCTCCGCGGTCGCGGGCCAATTAACACCGAGCCTGAAACAAAACTTCTTCAAAAGGACGTCCTCTTCTTGATCTGAAGGACAAGACTGCTGTTGTAATCGGAGGAACCAGCGGCATTGGGTTGGCCCTCAGCCGAGGGCTGGCGTGCGGGGTTCGACAGAAACGAGAACCAGCGATCCGAGGTCGTAGCATCTTGGGCCTAGCCCTCTTCGTCTGGTGGTCCTCCAGTTGCTGCCAGATCCCTGTGGCTTGATCTTCTCGACATTGAAGTTTGCCGCGCGCTCTCGCATCGTCTTAAGCACCTCTTCGAGTGGAAGTGGTTCGCCCTTGATCCAACGCAGCGGGTTGATGCGCGCCACCACGAACGACCGCAAGTACGGGCTGACGAGACCACGTTCTTTCAGCTTCTTTACCGCTGCCGCAACTTTCTCCTCCTCCTCGAGATTGAGCACCATCGTAGCCCGTTTCTCGTGATCCTTGACGGCGGCGCGCAGCGGTTCATCGGTAAAGGTTTCGAGTCGCCGGAGAATCGGATGGTAAGCGCCACCGCCGAAGCGCGGGAAGCGTTCATAGCACACACCGAGAATGACTAGGGCAGGTTCGTCGAGGTAGAACGCGAACTGCGACTCGGGGCGCGTGGCATCTTCGTCCACCAGACCACGGTAGATGCGGATGACCTCCAGCGAGCGTTCCTTGAGGTTGTGAGCCTTTTCGGTATTCAGTGCGAGGATTTGCCAGGCTACCTCGCGGTCAGCTACGACAAGCGCAGTGATTGATTTCGCCCCCAGGCGGCGCATGGCTTCGAGGCGGTGCCGGAGTCCAGAACCCTCCCTTTGGTGCGACCACGGCGATGATCGGGTCCAGAAAACGCCCGGTTTTGTTGATGACATCCGCCAGCCGTTTGTGATGAGCATCGGAGAGATCTCGTTGGAAAGGAGTGGGCTCGACGGCATCGATCGGCAAAATCGAAAGCAAGACAGGGTGCCCGCCGAGCGGCTCCTTGTACGATCCAACAACGCAGCCGCCGGCTTTCGCGATTGCTTCCACAGCCCCGGCCGCAGCTCCTGTCGGCTGCTCGAGTCGGCATTCCGCTGGGCCGAGGCCCTTCGTCCCGGGCTTGGCTTTACCTGGACGCCTCCGGGCTGGTGCACGCTTGACCATGGCAGAGACTCTATTCTAGTTCCGGATGGACTGTCTTTAGTCGCAGATCACGGTCACAATGATTCGTGTTGGAAATATGCCCTTGTGTCGTTGCCGTCCCGATAATTGTTAGCATCGGATCTTACCGGATGCTTGTCATTCTCATGGTTTCCCTAAAATCACGGCGGACCTGCTCTTCGCGTTTCGGGACCCGGTTGAGGTCCTGAAGGATCTTCGGCAAGCCCACCTTCGCCGTGACATCCGTCACTTTTCTGCCAGGTCTCCACCTGCCTTCGCATCGGTTCAGTTGCGCTGCATCCGATCGACCCCGACTGAAATGCAATCGATGAGCGAAAACGACTTGGAGTGTTTTGCCAGCACCGGAGTGGACGTCTGAGACAATGTTGTCAAGCTCTTGGGCTCTCGGGCGCTCTCGGGCGCAGTGTCGGGTTTCATCGCTCCGTGACCTGACACTGTAAATGCGAGTGCGAAAGGAGAATTAGCTGCTGGGTGTCCTCCCATGAGAGGAAGCGAGTTGTTTGGGAGTAGAATGACCGCCAGCAACGGGAGGGGGTATGTGGGATCAAGGGCAAATCTCAAAGCCTGCACTGAGGTTCTCCACACACGTCGGCTGCCGCAACGGCAGCAACGGTTCTGTCGACTATCGGAGTCTCGCCAGAACGCTTTGTATTCTTGGTTGCGTGGTCTTCACGCTCCTATCGTCGGGGGGATGTGGAAACAAAAACGTCTCGGCAGCAGCCGCTCCTCCTGCGAACGTCCAGATCGTCGAGGTCGTCCAACGAGACGTCCCGATCTACCACGAATGGATTGCAACGCTTGATGGATATGTAAACGCACAAATCCAGCCGCAGGTCTCGGGATACCTCATTCAACAGAATTACCGGGAAGGGGCGGTGGTTCGCAGGAATGATGTGCTGTTCAAAATCGATCCCCGACCTTTTCAAGCGGTGCTTGATCAGGCAAAGGCACAGATTGCGCAAGCGGAGGCCCAGCAGGGAAAGACGCAGTTGGACGTGCAACGCGATACTCCTCTGGCAAAAGAGAAAGCAATCGCGCAGAGCCAGCTCGATAATGACATACAGGCAAACTTAGCCGCCAAAGCGGCGGTTCAGGCTGACCAGGCGAGTATCGAACAGGCGCAACTCAATCTGGAGTTTACGAACGTCCGCTCGCTTATCGATGGCGTTGCCGGTATCGCGACCGGGCAAGTTGGGAATCTGGTTGGCCCGCAGGCTGTTCTCACGACCGTCTCCCAGCTCGATCCGATCAAAGCCTATTTTGTGGTGAGCGAGCAGCAATACCTCGCGTTCGTTCAGCGCAATCCGACGGTGGCAGCACGGGAGAAAACTGAAAGACAGCTCGTATTGGAGCTTGTTTTAGCTGACGGATCGACATATCCCAGAAAAGGAAAATTCTTTGCTGCCGACCGTCAAGTTGATGTGCAGACGGGAGCCATTCGTCTGGCCGGATTGTTTCCTAATCCCGATAACGTTCTCCGGCCTGGTCAGTATGGCCGCGTGCGCTTTGTCAGCTACATCAAGCCAGCGGCGCTATTGGTACCGCAGAAGGCAATCACGGAGCTTCAGGGCATGTATCAGGTCGCGGTGGTCGGAAGCGACGATAAAGTCAGCGTACGCACGGTCAAAGTGGGAGAGCGCAGCGGACCTATGTGGATTATTGACGAGGGCGTGAAGCCAGGCGAGCGAGTTGTCGTGGAAGGTGTGCAAAAGGTCAGGGATGGCATGACCGTCAAGATCGCGGCCCCTACGGTGGCGGGCAATTGAGCCATGTCCAAGTTCTTCATCAATCGTCCTATCGTTGCGATGGTGATTGCGATTGTCACGGTGATCGTCGGTGCCGTGACGATCGCCGGTCTGCCCATCGCCCAGTTTCCCAACATCGCGCCTCCGGAAATTCAGGTGCTTGCCACCTACGTCGGGGCGGATGCTCAAACTCTCGAGCAATCAGTGGCCACTCCCATCGAACAACAAATGAGCGGAGTGGACAACATGAACTACATGTACTCGATAAATGCGACCGGGAACTCGCAGACCACTCTGGTGGTGGATTTCGACGTCAAGACCGATCCCAATAACGATCTGATTCTCGCCCAGTCCAGAGAGACGCAAGCCGCATCCCAGCTGCCCACCGACGTTACCAACTACGGAATCACGGTAAGAAAGTCCGTCACCGCCCCGCTCATGCTGATCGCGGTGTACTCGCCACACGGCAGCTACGATGCAAAATTCCTTGCCAACTACGCATATATCAATCTCGTTGATTCCATCACCCGGTCGCCGGGAATCGGCCAAGTGAATGTATTTGGCGCGGGCCAGTACGCGATGCGGCTCTGGGTTAAGCCGGATCAGCTCGCCAAACTGGCCATCACCGTCCCGGAAATCGTGGCCGCAGTCCAAACGCAGAACACAGTGAACCCCGCGGGAAAAGTGGGAGGTGAGCCGATCCCTTCCGGACAACAGTTCGCCTATGCCGTTCGCGCTCAAGGACGATTGGTTTCGCCAGAAGAGTTCGGAGAGATCGTGATTCGCGAGTCGCCGGAGGGCGGCGTCGTGCGGGTGAAAGATGTTGCCCGCATCGAACTGGGAGCACAAGACTACTCCATAGCTGGACGCCTAAACGGCAAGCCGAGCGCCGTCGTTGCCGTCTATCAACTTCCTGGGTCCAATGCGGTTGATGCTGCAAACGGTGTGAAGAAACTGATGGCAGAACTGAAGAGTCGTTTTCCGGGAGATATGGACTATACGGTTGCGCTCGACACTACTCGCTCCGTCGTTCAAGGAATACGGGAGATCATCCTTACGCTGCTGATTGCCATCGCCTTGGTAATTCTCGTCGTCTATCTCTTCCTTCAAGGATGGCGAGCCACCCTGATCCCCCTCCTCGCGGTACCGGTCTCCCTGGTCGGCGCGTTCATCTTTTTCCCGCTGTTTGGTTTTTCGGTCAATACCCTCTCTCTTTTTGGTCTGGTTTTGGCGATCGGCCTGGTTGTGGACGATGCCATCGTTGTGGTGGAGGCCGTGGAACGCCACATCGAAGAAGGCATGGCCCCGAAGGACGCGGCGTTGAAAGCGATGGAAGAGATCTCCGGGCCCGTCGTTGGAATTGCGCTCGTGCTTTCGGCAGTATTTGTGCCGACCGCATTCATCCCGGGAATTACCGGCAGGTTATATCAGCAGTTTGCCATAACCATCGCCGTTTCGGTGCTACTCTCCGCGTTCAACGCTCTCAGTCTGAGCCCGGCTCTCGCTGCCCTGCTGCTACGCCCAAGAGAAAAGCGAGGCGGCCTGTTGCGAAGGTTTTTTGACGGATTCAATCGCACATTCGAACGGGCCACCAACGGCTATGTCAGAATTTGTGGAGCCCTCATTCGCAAGACTGCGTTGACGCTCATCGTACTTGCGCTGTTTGGAGCGGGAGCTGCATTCTTCAGCAACAAAGTCCCATCGAGCTTTCTTCCAGACGAAGATCAGGGATACCTGTACGTCAATTTGCAGCTTCCCAGCGCCGCTTCTCTCGAGCGCACAGACCACGTGGCGCAAAGGATTGAAAGTATTCTGGCCCACACACCGGGAGTGCAATCCACGACCAGTGTCGTCGGCTTCAGTCTGCTCAGTTTCACGCGTACCAGTTACAACGCATTTTTCTTTGTCACGCTCAAGCCCTGGGAGGAACGCGAGACCAGGGCGGAGCAGTTCCAGGTCATCAAAGCGAGCTTGAATCGTGAACTCAGCCAACTTCCGGAAGGCATTGCTTTCGACTTTTCGCCTCCTGCTATTCCGGGTGTTGGCACTTCGGGCGGATTCACTTTTGTTCTTGAGGACCGTGCCGGCAAGGATGTGGAATTTCTGACTTCAAACCTGAACACGTTCCTCGCAGCGGCCCGCAAGCGTCCGGAGATAGCCAGCGTGAGCACTACGTTTCTCGGTAGCGTCCCGCAGCAATTCATCGATGTGGACCGCGACAAAGTGATCAAACAGGGAGTGGCCATCGCCGACGTGTACCAGACCATTCAGGCTTTTATGGGGGGGTTGTTCATAAACTACTTCAATCGTTTTGGCCGGCAGTGGCAGGTCTACATCGAGGCCGAGGGCGAATATCGCGCCAACGCGGAAAATGTGGGCCAGTTCTACGTAAAGAATCGCGGTGGAACCATGGTGCCGCTGTCGGCGCTCACCAGATTTGAACCGCGCCCCGGTCCAGAATTCACGATGCGCTATAACCTCTTTCGCTGTGCGCAAATCAACGGCAGTGCCGCGCCCGGATACAGTTCAAATCAGGCGATGGCTGCCCTCGAGCAAGTATTTGCCCGGACAATGCCGTCAGAAATGGGCTACGACTACCTGGGCATATCATTTCAGGAAAAGAAGGCCCAGGAGGGAGTGCCGCCGTCCGCGATTTTCGGATTATCACTGTTGTTCGTTTTCTTGATTCTCGCGGCGTTATACGAGAGTTGGACTCTGCCCTTCAGTGTATTGCTAAGCACGCCAGTCGCGGTGTTTGGAGCTTTCGCAGTTTTGTGGATTCGACGCTCGCTGATCGGTGCATTCTATCCACCTTTCATGGTGCAGATCGAGACCGACGTCTACTCTCAAATTGGGCTGGTTATGCTGATCGGTCTGGCCGCTAAGAATGCCATCCTGATTGTGGAATTCGCAAAGGACGAAAACGAACAAGGCAAGTCTCTCGTTGATGCCGCCCTGTCGGGAGCTAGGCTTCGGCTCCGGCCGATATTGATGACCTCCTTCGCATTCATCTTCGGTTGCATCCCGCTATGGACCGCCACGGGTGCGGGATCTGTGGCCCGGCAGATCATGGGCACGACCGTGATAGGTGGGATGTTGGCGGCGAGCGCGCTGGGCATTTTCTTTGTTCCTGCAGTCTTTTGTGTGGTGGAGAGATTCTCCAAGGCTGAGAGCAGGAATGTATCTCTCGAGAGCGCGATGGCTCTTCCTGCGCAGAATCCGAGAACAGGAGACGACTAGGATGAGGAAGTCGGCTGCTCTTCAAATCCTGGGATTGATAATTCTGGCATTGGCCTGCGGTTGCGCCGTCGGGCCAAATTACAAGAGGCCGACGGTCAGCGTTCCCACCGTCTATCGTGGCGTCACGCCGGAGGAAGCGGGCCAGGGCGGCGGCGCTCGATCACTTGCCGACGAGAAGTGGTGGGAGGTTTTCCAGGATCAGCAATTAAAGGAGCTAATCAAGACCGCGCTGCAGCAGAATTACGATGTGCGAATTGCGGCCGCCCGGATTTTGCAAGCGCAGGCGCAATTAGGCGTCACACGTGCCGATCAGTTTCCGACCATTGCAGGCACTGCCGAAGCGATCAATGAGCGCAGCTCACGGTCAAAATTCTTGCCCCCATTTGAAACCAGTGCAAACCAAGTGGGTGCGAGCCTAGCCTGGGACCTGGACTTTTGGGGCAAATATCGGCGTGCCACCGAAGCGGCCCGGGCCGACTTGATGGCCACCGAGTGGGCTCGGCGGGAGATCCTCACCGACTTGGTTGCCAATGTCGCCAGCGCATACTTCCAGCTTCGCGCGCTTGACTTGCAGCTTGAGATCTCCCAGCGGACCCTGGCATCGCGTCGGGACTCCTTGCGACTGACCAACCTGTTGGCCCAGGGTGGCTCCACCTCCATGCTCGACGTTCGCCAGGCGGAACAGTTGGTTTTTACCGCAGCTTCCGAAGTCCCTAGTCTCGAACAACAGATCGAGCAGGAGGAAAACTTTATCAGTATCCTCCTCGGCAACAACCCTGCACCTGTTCCCCGAGGACGAAAACTAACGGAGCAGCAACATCCTCCTACCGTACCCGCTGGGCTACCCTCTTCCTTGCTGGAGCGGCGGCCGGACATCCGACAGGCCGAAGAACAGTTGATCTCCGCCAACGCTGAGATCGGAGTCGCACGGGCGGCGTACTTCCCTCAGATATCACTCACCGCGACCGCCGGATTTCAAAGTTCCGCTTTGACGAGTCTATTCGGTGGACCGGCAGGATTGTGGAACTTTGGCGGAGCACTCGTGCAACCCATCTTCACTGCCGGAAAGTTGAGATCGAACGTACGCTTGACCGAAGCCCAGCGGCAGCAATTCCTGCTTCGTTATCAGCAGACGATCCAGGGGGCGTTCCGGGAAGTTTCCGATTCCTTGGTTGCCTACAGCAAGACGCAGGAATTTCGCCAGCAACAGGAACTCCTGGTTGCTTCCGCTCAAGACGCTTCGCGACTGTCGCACATGCGGTACAGCGGAGGTGTCGCGAGCTATCTCGAAGTTCTCACCAACGAAACCAACTATTTCTCCGCCGAACTGGGACTGGCACAGGCTCAACTCAACGAGCTGTTAGCCCTCGTGGAAGTTTACAAAGCCTTGGGTGGGGGATGGGAACTATGAGTTTCACTCAGACAGGGGTTGGTCGCCGAAAATCATTCCCGAGGTTTGGATGATGGATCATGCCGCCCCCCTGCATTTTGGCGTGAAGAAGGAAAAAGTGGGCGCACTGACGATTCTTACACCAAGTCTGCGACAAGCCTCGACCGCGAAGTTAAGGCGATTCGGGCCAATTAGTGATCTGAGAGCCTGACCAAGCTGCAGGAATTCAGGTGTGAATTTGCAGCGATGGCACATGGTCGGGTTGCTTCTTGGAATGAGCGCCTTCGGTCGTTCCGTGGTGCTTCTGCTGTTCTTGTACTTGGCGATCTTTAGGAAGCCGTTCTGACAATCTTGACCCCTCGACTTACAAACCGGCCATCCAAATCAATCCGAACACTGAGGAGTTGCGTCCCGAAAAGGCGCACCGCTCTCGCATTCGCTGCGCTGCTTGGCAAGTGAGTAGACAGCCAGCGTTGGCGCTCACGCGGATCGTCGTCGGGGAAACAGATGGGTGCCCGTGCCAGCGACTCCTTAATCGTCACCCACCTTCGGATGTACACGCGGATTGCGTTCCATGTTGAGGACGTATTCGGCCTTCATGCCGTGCTCCTGCGCGGAAATTCACAAACGACTTAGTTAGCCCATTTAGAAAATCCTGTTGAACAGCCAAAACAGGGATCCCGACAAAACCATCGCGACAGGAAGGGTGAGCACCCAAGCTAATGCCAGGTTGCGCACCGTACTCAGTTGAATGCCGGAATGATTAGCGGCCATAGTGCCCGCCACGCCCGACGAGAGCACATGCGTGGTGCTGACCGGTAGACCAAATCAGTCCGCCGCACCGATCGTCGCCATGGCAGTAATTTCGGCTACGGCCCCTTGCGCGTAGGTGAGGTGTTCTTTACCGATCTTTTCACCCACGGTCACTACAATCCGCTTCCAACCGACCATAGTCCCCAAACCGAGAGCCATTGCTACGGCAACCTTCACCCAGGTGGGAATGAAGCGCGTGGAATGATCAACGTGCTTCTTGTAGTTGGCGAGCACTGCGGTGTCGGCGGAAGTAAACTTCGGCCGACCGCTTTTCGCCGTGAGGCGCAGGGCTTCGCTCACCAAGTAAAGATCGTTGCGGAAATTACGAACGCGATCATTGGGGACGTTCTTCAGTTCCTTGTACATGCTGGTTTCGTTGCCGATGTCGTTAACCAGAGTACGCATGGCCAGCATCGTGTTGGCGTTGAACTGTTTGGTGCGGATGTATTCGGTGACGTCGTCGCGGGCGTCTCCAATCACGGCGCTAGGTTCGACGTAGTGGTCTAGTACATCGGCAGCTTGCTGGGAGATGGCGATGAAGTCCTGTGAGTCCTGAAAAGTTACTGCATGGTTCAGGGCATAGGCGGTGGGTACGGTTCCGATCAGGATCAGCATAATCAGTCCCATGCCCTTCTGCCCGTCGTTGGAGCCGTGGAAGAAGCTCACGCCGGTGCACGTGAGGATCAGCAGGCAGCGAATATAGAAAGGCGGCGGCTCGGTACCTTCAGGAGCGCGGTAGAGTTTCTCGTCTTTAATGAGTGCTCTCGCCAGCAACAATAAGACCGCTGCCACGCCGAATCCGACGAGGGGCGAGAGAAGCAGCGACTTGCCGATGTTGGCGGCTTGTCCCCAGTCGACTCCCGAAGTGCCACTCTTGCCGGACATCAACTGATTGGCGATGCCCACGCCGATGACCGAACCGATCAGAGTATGCGAACTGGAGGCGGGCAGCCCGAAGTACCAAGTTCCCAGATTCCAGATGATCGCGGCGACGAGCAGAGCGAAGACCATGGCAAACCCCGCCTTGCTGCCCACCTGCAGAATCAATTCCACGGGCAGCAGCGAGATGATGGTGAACGCGACCAACCCGGACGAAACCATAACTCCGAGAAAATTCCAGAAGCCTGACCAGACTACGGCAACGTGAGGCTCCAGCGAATGGGTGTAAATCACAGTAGCCACCGCGTTGGCGGTGTCGTGAAATCCGTTCACAAACTCGAAGCCGAGGGCCACCAGAAGGGCGACCCCGAGCAGGACGTAGGGGAGCACGGATGTGCTGTGCACCGTGGAAAGGTCGTGCAGCAGGTGCGAACCCGCGTAAGCAAAACCGATGACAAGGACGACACCGAAAAAGGCAATGCCGATCTTGCCCGGAGAACGGCGGAGTTTGGCGTCGAGGATTGTTGAGGCTGTGGCCATTTGGACCCCCGTGACAGCTACGAGTTCAGGATTTTGAACCCGACGTGAATGCGAAACTATAGTGAAGGGATGTTACTGCTGTGTTAAAAAACCACGACGGTACTGTCTTAACATCATTTAAGACACCACCACGACTGCGGGTGATGCGATCACCTTCGGCATCACCTCGATCCGATAGCTGAACGCAAAGTGTGTATATGCCGAGGGTACCGCCAAAGGGGGAGTAGGAGGATGCCGAGCACGACAGAGACGATCCGTGAACTGGCCGCGGACAAAAATACACTGCTCTCATTGCTTCCGACGAAGCGAATCGTACCGACCACCATTACCAAAAACGGTGAGCATTACCGAATACTCGGCGATGTCTTGGCCTCGTCGCGCCGCCGAGTGTGAAGAAGACAACTCATGTCGCACCTCAGAAGCCGTAGTTCACCCCACGAAGGGTGTCTTTGTAAGCTTCGCGTGCTTCTGTGGCCTTTGTGTGTGCGTCGTGCTGTGTGAAATGAGCGGCATCCCACTTCTCCATGGCGATCATCGAATGGTCGGGAGTCGCTAACGCTTATTCGGCACGAATGGTGTTAACCCATTCATCGACAGCTTTTTTGTAGTCAAGACGCAATTGATCAAGACCCTCTTTGCTCATAACGACTGCAGACTAAGCCCGCGCGCTGCCCGGTCAATTACGCGGGACTAATTTAACGAGAAATTAACACAGAGGGAAATCCTGCTCTTAGCCCAAGCCCTCGACCATCAAAGTCACGGAGTCGCCGACGCTGCCGCCTTCGGACAAGGAATACGAAGCACTGTTGAGCAAGATTCATGTTGTTTTTCAGGATGGCCGCAAGATACACCGAGTTCGGGCGCTCGTCCGCATCATGCCGCATTCAGGGCCAGCAATTGGCGATGCTGTTGTGTTGGAACGGAGCGAATGTTCAGTTCGCTCCGGGAGGAATATCCCGAGAAGTGACCGAGAAAACCCAAACCCGGAGCGCCGACCCAGAAGTCCGGTACCTGATTTCAATCAGCGGGCAACTTTGCAAGCCCCTGCCACATCAGCTCGGCATTAACGTCCCTGACAAAGGGCAGGAGATTGTCTCCCCTGCCCATAGCTTCACTTCGTTACCACGCTTACTCTTGCCCGCTGGGCGACTGGCTTCCGGTCGCTTCCCCAAACACCAGCGACCGCTTGCCGCCCGCGAAGTCCACCTGATCCAGAGTCTTCACGTTGCTCACCGAGCGGATCGTGATTGCATCGGCATTCCGCCCGCTCGTGCCTTGCTCCAGCCTCGCCGGAACCGTGGCCACAAGGTTCCTCCCCTTCAGGACCTTCACCTGCACGTCCGGGCCGTTGCCCTCCCACTGCAGGGTGTAGTCGCCGGGCTTCAACCCGGTCGTGCCCACCTGCACAGAATCCGAGAGTGTAACCCGCGTTTCATTCTTATCTTTCGCGAAAGCGTTTAGCGACAGGCCAAAGGCCAAAACCGCCACAATAGCAATGTTCTTGCAAGTCTTCATAAGTATTCGGCTCCTCAGTGGTAGGTTTCTTCTTAAGGTGATTGGGCGCACAACCGCTCACGCACATGAGCAGTATCGCTGTTAGATTGAGACTCTGTTACAGTCTTAGACGCCTGAGTCACGGCAAAGTTTCTTTAAAATCTTTGATCCGAACCAATCATTGGGAAAAATCCCGTCCCAAGTGCTGTGATCATCACGCAACGGATTTGGAACACCGGTGCAAGCGTGCCTAGCCAGTGCGCAGGCCATTCGGTTTATCTTCCACCCTTTTATCTTCCATCCTTGCTCCATTCAGCCTGCCTCTCAATCGAACAGGATCGCCCTGATACAATGCCCCCCGGGGGGGCTCATGACGAACATGGATGGTGTTGTACGGATGTTGAAGAAGGAACAGGATCGGTTGACCAAAGAACTTCGAGGGATTGGGGCAGCGCTCGCAGCATTCGGTACGGCATTCGGACAACGGACAAGAACTCGGAGGAGAATGTCAGCGGCTGGACGCGCAAGAATCGCGGCAGCTCAAAGAGCACGATGGGCGAAGGTGAGAGTGAAGCCCGATAAGCAGAACGTAATCACGATGCCGAAGAAGCGAACGCTATCGGCGGCGGCTCGGAAAAGAATCGCAGTCGCACAACGCGCTCGTTGGGCAAAAGTCAAAGCGGCAAAGAAGACAGCCAAAGCCTAGCCCGCTTTCCGAGCAAGCTCAGGACTGCTTAAGCAGAAGTCTTGTACCTACGGGGAAAGGACGGATACTTGTCTCCCTACTGTCCAGTAGGAGCTTGGCCACGTAGCAATCCTCATGCACAGGCTGCCCGCGTTGGTCGAACTTGCAGCTTGAAAGCTGCACGGGCATGCCACAGATGCAGCAGTAGGGAGTTGGTCTCAGAAGAGGAGTCATAATTGCGTCTCCTGCGGGCGACTGTACAAGGCCCTACCGCATAATTGATCTCACTTCGAGGAGAGGATCATTACTTTAGTTATGTCCTTCCGTGTATCCCGTTGGGCAATCCGCCAAGGATTGGTTCTAGTCGCTACTTAGGCTACCGAGAGGCACTGGAACGCGATGGCCACAGCGAAATTCCCCGCGATCTTCGCCTCAACGCGAACAACCTTGCCCCGAGCGCTCAAGAAAGTCACATGCGAAACTCCAATCGCCAAATTTACAGTGGAACCCTCTGGGATTGGAAAAGCACTCGACAGAAGAATTCCGCCAAGATTGATATTCTCGGACTCAACGCGCATTTCCTCGCGGTCCAGCTTGACTGAGACGGGAAGGTTGAGAGGATAGCGAGCGTCACGCCGTTCTTGTCGCTGAGGTGAGTTCATTAGAGGTCACAGACTATTGAGCAGACTATGCCACGGCAGTCTGTCCGTAGCCCAGTGACGGAGGCACATTGGGCTAAATCGTCTGAAAGGTTCTTACGAACGCAGGTTTCAAGATAGAGTCGACGGCGTAGAGTAAAGGGGTCTGTCGCTGCTCAGTTTGTTCGGATTTCGTAACACTCTAGGAGTAGCAAACGGAATATTCGAAAACGTTTGGCAGACTCTTTTCGTAAGAGGGGGAGAAGGGATGCCACACGGATGGCTTCAGAAAGAGAACCGCATGAGCGTGCGTGCATGGTTGCACACAATGTGATAAGCAAGCTAGCGGCAATTGTTGGCCGTTGTGATCTGCTCAACGAGAGGAGGCAGAGCGACCCCGAGTCCGCAAAACATGTAGCCGCCATTCGCGAAATAGCGGAATCGACGATTAAGGAATTAACCGAGCATCAGCGGACGATAGCATAGCAGCGGAGAAGCGAAAAGCGGGATAGCCAAGACTGTTCCTGATGGCGCGTCTGTTTTGGTCACGGCCGAGCGAGCAGGCCCGCCCTCCCGACAAACTTTGAGTACGCTGGTCCGCCTTACGATCCGATGCTGGAACGAGGTACCGGCCCCGACCCCGCCCGCTATCTTGCAATGAGTGAGAACTGCCTCCTCCGGGCGTAGGCTAATCGGGGTGACGCGGGGTGGCTCATATGCCTTGTCTGCTCGCTTCAGTTCGTGATTCTCCGGCTTTCTTTGGCCGTTTATAGTCCCGCGATTGGCGACTCACAAGAGAAAGCCCGGTTTGCTCCGATACTTTTGCAGCAGAACGAACGGGCCCTAGTAACCACTTCACCTTTGTTACGAAACCCGAACTGTTGTTTACCCATGATCGCTTGTCTCATGTCGCGTACTGCTGCAATCAAGGGAGTCGTGTGGTGGTTTGGATGGTTCGGAAGAGATAACGAACCTAAGCCCTCAGCAGATTCGGGCGTCGGGTGGGCAGGGAACCCAACAGAGGACCCGGTGGGAACCAGCAGGATAACGGGCCTCCCGGCATGTCTGGGAATAAGGGACCCGAATGGTTATCTAACAAATGTAACCACCCGCTTGGCCCGCCGACCGGAACAAGTACCGAGGGGACAGTACGTACCCGTTGGGGGCAGACACGATCTGGAATTGATGCGCCTTGGCGAAATTCGGCCCCGGCGTGCCATCGGCATTGATGATGTGTTCGGACAAAAGGTTCAACACCCTTTCGCTCTTGTTTTTTGGTGCATTCGGTGAAAAGGTGATCGAAGCTGCGATTCTCGCCGACGATGATGATGTGTTTGATCGGGGTCGCAGTTTTGATCGCATCGACCGTTCTATCCGGGTCGTTTGCGGCTCGGGCTGGTGCGCTAAAGCCAAAAATCGACATTGCGAACGTCAACGCGAAGGCAGTAACTTTCTCACACGACTTTCGTGTCTCGCTGGGACGGATAGCCTCCTCCAGGGTGAGGACAGCTTTGTGGATGAATGTTGCAGGGCGAGGAGAAGGTTACTGAAACATCCAAAGGAAAGATTTGCGACGCATGCCGGAAAGCGTTTCAGGTCACTCAAGGTGACCGAAAGACCAACACACCGTCCATCTACTATCACGTAAACCATTACAGCTATGTCGCGGTTGCATCAATTTCTTGAATTTCGCCTGTGCAAATCCGCCTCTTGAGGGCGCGACCGAGGGCGATTTCACCGCAAGCCGGTGGGATAGCTTCTGAGTTGCCGACCCAGAAGTGTCGCCTGGAGGGTGGATTCAGGGACAATCTTCATAAAGAGCAGTTGAGGTTGCAGGCAGAGATTGACCGTTCGGTATTTGTCACCCATGCCCACTTTGAGACCGAGTTCGCCGGAATGAAAGAAGTATCCCAGTGCCTTGCGGATATTCTGCGGGGCTCCAGCGCAAGCCTTCATCTCGAACTATCGTGCGCGTCGTGCGAAGCAGGGAATTGGACGTTGGTCGGAAGGCGATGGTAAGCTTGCGCCCTGAACTTTCGCCAGGCGAGGCGAGCTTGGAATTTGGAAGAGCCAAATTCCGCGCACGCCATCGTGATGACACCGATGGAGCCCAATCCGATGAGCGCGCCCCAAGCGGCTGCTGGCTTGCCTGCCCAAGCACAGCCCGTAGTAGCGCCGCTTACCCGCGCCGCGATCTTCATGGTTGCGACACTCAACCCCGGCGTTGACAATCGCGCCACGGTGCGCTCGTTCTGCAGAGACCTCGCCGCGCTGGTGCGCGCGGTGGAATTCCGCGATCTTGAAGGGGGCCTTTCTTGCGTTATGGGTTTTGGGTTCGACGCGTGGGACCAACTCTTTGGGCCGCCGCGACCCGCAGAGCTTCATCGGTTCCGGGAGATTGGCGCCGGAGCGCGCCATGCGGTCTCCACGCCGGGCGACTTGCTGTTCCACATCCGCGCCATACGCCTGGATCTGTGCTTTGAGCTTGCCACTCAGTTTATGGCGCGTATCGGAAACGCCGTATCGTCGGTGGACGAGGTGCATGGCTTCCGTTACTTCGACGACCGCGATCTCATCGGTTTCGTCGACGGGACGGAGAATCCCAGGGGCGCGGCAGCGACGGACGCCGTGCTCATTGGCGAGGAGGACGCCGGATTCGCCGGCGGCAGCTACGTCATCGTGCAGAAATATCTCCACGATCTTCACGCATGGAATGCGCTCTCCACGGAAGCGCAAGAACGCATCATCGGCCGCACCAAGCTGTCCGACATCGAATTGGACGATTCCGTCAAGCCAACGTCGGCGCATAACGCGCTCACCACGATCATTGAGAACGGGAAAGAGATCAAGATCCTGCGCGACAACATGCCCTTCGGCCGGGCTGCGCACGGTGAGTTTGGCACCTATTTCATCGGTTACAGCCGTTCGCCCCGCACGATCGAGCAGATGCTGGAGAACATGTTCATTGGCCGGCCACCAGGCAACTACGATCGGCTGCTCGATTTCAGCCACGCTGTCACCGGAAATCTCTTCTTCGTGCCATCCGCGACCTTTCTGGAGACCGTGACTGATGACCGGCCTGCGGTTGCGGAGCCTCCCGCCGCGCCGGCGTCGGCCGACCCATCTCCATCCATCTCATCGGTGCGCGAGGGTTCGCTCGCCATCGGTTCCCTCAAAGGAGACATACGACATGAATAATCTCCATCGCGAACTTGCTCCCATTTCGGATTCCGCTTGGCTTCAGATCGAAGAGGAAACGTCGCGCACACTCAAGCGGTACCTTGCCGGACGCCGCGTCGTCGACGTCAAGGGTCCGGGCGGCGCCGGCCTTTCGGCCGTCGGTACCGGCCACCTGCGGACGATCGCCACTCCGGCAAAGGGCATCGTCGCAAGGCAGCGCGAAGTGAAGGCGCTGGTAGAGCTGCGGGTTCCGTTCGAGCTGGATCGCCAGGCGATCGATGACGTCGATCGCGGCGCGAACGACTCGGACTGGCAACCGGCGAAGGACGCCGCGCGACAGATCGCTTTTGCCGAGGACGGCGCCATATTCGAGGGCTATGCCGCCGCCGGCATTGGCGGCATCCATCAGGGGACCAGCAATCCGATCATGAGGCTTCCCGCCGACGTGCGCGAGTACCCGGAAGCCATTTCCCAAGGCCTGAGCCGGTTACGTCTCGTCGGTGTCAACGGCCCCTACTCGGTGCTGCTCGGCGCCGATGCTTACACCGCGCTCGCCGAGACCAGCGATCACGGATATCCAGTACTGGAGCACATCAAGCGGCTGGTCAAGGATCAAATCATATGGGCGCCCGCCATTGCCGGTGCTTTCGTGTTGACCACTCGCGGCGGCGACTTCGAACTGCACATCGGCCAGGACGTCTCCATCGGCTATCTTAGCCACACCGACGCCGCGGTCCGCTTGTATCTGCAAGAAACTTTCACTTTCCTCTTGCTCACCACCGAGGCGGCCGTCGCGCTGGCTCCTCCCGCGAAGGCAAAGACAACCTGACGCGAGACTCTTAATCATTTGTCTTTACGTCAGTTCGCCAGACGAGCAAGCTGCTGCAACTTCCAACTTATTGATCCGACGAGATAGACGACATCCCCAAAGAAAAACCAGCGTCCATTAAAGCGTCCAATAGGATGTGGAGTTGATTGCTTTCGTAAGTCCACATAGTTGCGATTCCAGACAGGCTCGAAAAGGGAAAGACTTAAAGGATCTGCGCGCGAACTGGTCGGTCGACCGCACCTGGAAACCGCAGCTTACGAACGGAAAGCGCGATGAAATGTACAAACTTTGGAAGCGGGCGGTTAGCAAGTCGTTCGATTGGGTCGGCTAACTCAGGCAACTTTCCTCGGAATAAGGAGTTTTACATGCTGACGAAGTGTTTTGGGTGAGTTCATGGGTACGCTCATGCTCATACTGCTGGGCAACGGAGTAGTCGCAAACCTATTGCTCAGACGGTCGAAAGCGGAAGGTGCCGGTTGGATGGTGATCGCGAGCGGTTGGGCGTTCGCCGTTATGGTGGGCGTGTTCACGGCAATCGCCTGCGGCAGCAGCGATGCACATCTGAATCCTGCCGTGACCATGGGCTTCGCCGTATCGAGCGGTCACTTTGCCAAGTTCGCGCCATATCTTATTGCGCAGATGGCAGGCGCCTTCACGGGCGCCATTCTCGTCTGGCTTCACTTCCCGCCGCATTGGGAGGAGACGCCCGATCAAGGACTGAAACTTGCCTGCTTCTGCACCGCTCCTGCGATCCGCAGATTTAGCGCGAACCTGATCAGCGAGATCTTAGGAACGCTCGTCTTGGTTTTTGTCGTGGGCGCGATTTTCTCCAAGGCGGCTGCTGCCCCGGGTCCAGCCCCAGGCTTAGGGCCATACCTTGTCGCGGCACTCGTCTGGGGTATTGGACTTTCCCTTGGGGGAACTACTGGCTATGCGATCAATCCCGCCCGGGATCTCGGACCTCGACTGGCGCATGCCGTGTTGCCCATCGTGGGTAAGGGCCCTTCCGACTGGTGCTACGCCATTGTGCCGATCCCAGGCCCGCTAATCGGAGGAGGACTAGGTGGGCTCCTTCTACGAGCCGTAGCCAGATAGCAGGGTCGATACTAAGGAGGAGTATGTACTCGATCCACAATGCCGGGAACAGGTCACTCTATGAATTCAGCTTTCTGTGCGGTCGACAGTGATCGCCTGCCGCCTCAATCTGTATCACAGCGAGGCAAGGCGGGGAGCGAACTGGGCTGCACCGCCTGCGCTGCGGCCGGCAAAGTGAAATGAAATGTCGCTCCTTTCCCAGAGTTGGCATTTGCCCACAAGCGCCCTCCGTGTGACTCAATAATCGAACGACTGATCGCCAGCCCCATGCCGCTGCCTTCCGGTTTGGTGCTGAAGAATGCGTCGAAAATCTGCTCTCCTTTCTCGGTGGGCAATCCAACACCTGTATCGCTGACTGAGATCAGTACTCGGCCGTCCTGATCGAGTTGCGCCTTGATCCTTAGCTCTCCGCCTGTCTCCGCCATCGCCTGGATGCTGTTGAGCATAAGGTTCATGAGCACTTGCTGTAGTTGCACACGATCTGCCATGACTCTAGGGAGCCCTTCAGCGAGATCGGTACGCATATTTACCGAGTGACGATTCGCCTCGTTATGCAAGATAACGAACATCTCACCGATGACCTCGCTTACATCAACTATGTCCATTTGTGGAGAACCCTTCCGATATAGCGAGCGGACACGGTCGATGATGTGGGCTGCACGCTTGGCATCTTTGGCCATTTCCAAAGCTGCTTCTCGCGCCTCCAACACATCCGGCTGAGCGCGATCAAGTAATCGCGCGCACGCTTCAGCATTGGTTACTGCGGCCCCAATTGGCTGCTTGATTTCGTGTGCTAGCGAGGCGGTCAGTTCGCCCATCGTGCTCACACGGCTTACGTGAGCAAGGTCTGCCTGCAACTGTTCGGCGCGTTTGCGATCTTCGATGTCGGTTGAGGTGCCATACCACTTGAGGATCTTCCCTCGTACATCGTGCAGCGGCAGAGCGCGAGCCAAGAACCAACGATATTGTCCATCTGCGGCCCGCTTGTAGCGCACTTCACTTTCGAAGGTGTTACCGCTTGCGATCGAGGCGCGCCACTTCTCCGCGTGTCGCTGTATGTCTTCGGGGTGAACAGCAGCTCGCCAGCCTGAGCCAAGCGACTTCTCCGTGGACAAGCCCGTGTATTCCTCCCAATGGCGGTTCACGAAATCCACGCAACCATCGGGCAGAGCGGTCCAGGCAAACGTCGGCATGGTTTGGACAACATCCCGAAGCTTCTTTTCCTGACGCCGCAGTTGCCGAACCCGCACTTGATAAGCTGCCCAGAGGAGTGCCAGGAAAGCGGCGACACAAAGGGCACGGAACCAGTTCGTTTGGTAGTACGTCGGGGCAATGGAAAAATCCAGGAATGTGCCTGCCTCGTTCCACACGCCGCTGTTGTTGCCGGCAATCACGCGAAAGCGGAAATGCTTCGGCGGCAGGTTCGAGTACTGCACCTCGCGATCGTTGACCACCTCCCTCCAGCAGGGCCTTGCCCTTCCAACTTGTAGCGGAAGCGGATCTTTTCCGGAACGACGAAGCTAGGCGCTGTGTAATCAATCGCTAGATCACGGACATGCGGAGGAAGTTGCAGATGTGCATTGCCGATTGCAAACGCATCGTACACCTTGCCGTCGGCGGCGATTTGCTCGATGTGCACTGGTGGCGGAACCCTGTTAAACGGAAGGTGATGCGGGTCAATGACACTGACCCCTTCGAAACCTTTGAACCAGATCCTTCCATCCAACGATTTGGTTACTGCCGGCGTGTAGCGCCAGAGGGCCGCCGCGAGGGTCGGTGTTCCGTCGAAACCATCGAAGGCCGCGAATGGAATGCTTCGCTTGTCATCCTTATCCAGTGCAACAGTCCAACCCTCTACGTCGGGACGCGCAATGCGAACCAGCCCACACTGCATATACAACCATAAGGAATGGTCATCGTCCTCGACTGTCCAGTGCACTCCGTCACAAGGCAAACCGTTCTTGGCGCTAAGTGTGAAAAAGCGGCCATCTTTCAAGCGGCTGAGGCCACCCTCCGGTTGATTCTTTTGGCTTTAGCGGCTCGTCATCGTTTGGATCACGGAATCAGCACGATCTTCCCGTTCAGTCCGTCTTGCTCAAAAATGCGATGGGTTCCCAAGAAAGCGGACTCTATCGATCCCTTACGTGCCCCGTTCATGTCCCTGTTTTCGACGTCGAAAATCGCAGAGATCGAATCGGGTGTTCGACGCCAGACGTTAATAACAAAGGAGAGAGGATCCTTTCCACTCCGAATCGAACAGGAATAAGGGGCTTCACCAACTGGTGTGCTCCCTTGCCGATTACAGACTGGCTCCGTGACGTCCGATGCGGGACATCACGGTTCGATAGTCGCCATCCGAGTGCAGGCTCTCGACGGCTTTGCGCAGAGCGTCGTTGACTTCCGGATCGCTCGAATAACGTTCGGCGGCGTCGAGAAGCACGCGGGCTTTGTCGCCGTCGGAAGAAATGCCTTTGGCTGATTGGATTGCCGCAATGGCCAGCGAACTCGAAATCCCGGGCTTATCGAGCACAACCATCAGAACCCGGCTCCGGTCGCCATCGGAATTGATGCTGTTAGCAGCAGCAAAGAAAGCGTCGCGGGCCGACTCGACGTTTGTATCGGCAAGTTCGATCAGGACGCGAGCCTTGTCGCCCGCCGAAGAAATTCTCTGCGCGGATTTGGCGATGCTGGCGAGAGTGTCAGCCCCGATTCCTTGTTTCTGTGCGAGAGAGACGAGCACCTGATGATGATCGCCATCGCTCGAAATCGAATTCGCGGCCTCGAAGAACGCTTTACCGACAGACGCGTCTTCGTTGTAAGAAGCAACGGCCTCTTTGAGAACGCGAGCTTTATCTCCATCGGAGGAGATCCGCTGGGCAGAGAGCAGAGTGCGAGTCAAAGTGTTGCGGTCGTCGCCGTGCGAAGCGAGCATTTTCGAGAGAACGCGCGCATGGTCTCCGTCGGAGGAAATGGAATTGGCCGCCTCAAAATAAGCCATGTCCACGCCGCCTGTCGGGCGATAAGGAGTCGCCATCTCAATGAGCACTTCCGCCTTATCGCCGTCTGACGAGATATGCCTCGCGGCTCTTGCGGCGCTCGCGAGCGTTTCTAAGCTTCCGCCGTCTTTCTTAACGATGTCGGAGAGAGCCCTGCGTTTGTCGCCGTCGGAATTGATGCTTTCGGCAGCATCAAAAAGGTAGGAGCGCAGGTCGGTGGCGAAGTAATTCGCATCGACGGTGATAATGACTTGCGCCTTGTCGCCGTCCGAAGAGATGCTTCGAATCAGCCTCGCAGCGTCTTTGAGGTCGGAGGGTTTCAGCGTGGCTTGCGAGAATAGCTGCTCCAGATAGACTCGCTTCGATCCGTCGCTGTGGATGCGTCCGATTTCGGTCAGCACTGCTTGCGGACCACCTTGACGTAAGATCCGGGCGACGCGCGGTCCGGCTCCGATGCCGCTGTCGCGGATCACCTGCGGGAGCGTGCGGGCCAGCCACGCGCGGCCCTCGTCGTCCATGGGCTTGGTGCTCCAGCCAACCGAGTAGGTGCGGGTGAGATTGCCCGCCGCATCCGCCTTCACTTCATAGACACGTTTGGAGAGCAAGCCGCCTTCTTCCAGGCGGAAACGTCCGTTGGGCGAGAGAGAATTGACATCGGTGTCGTCATCGGTGAATTCGATCGTGCCATCAATCGTTAGGCTGACGGACGTCCACCCATTGCGCGTGGTGATGTGGACATGAGAGTCACCACTCTGCTGCGACGCTACGGGCGCCATCGGGCCGAGCGGCGACATGGGAGATAGCTGGCTCGTCGGAGACGGCGGTGACACGGACGAGAGTTCCGCCTGCGGTGCGAGTGGTGCGGACGGTGCAAGAGCAGCAATCGCGGATGGCGGAGCCGCCGGGACCATTGGGACGCGAGGAGCCAAAGCCGCGACCGTCATCGTCATGGGAGTCCGTGGCGATTGCGGGGCCAGTGGCGCTCTGGATGCAATTGGTTTCGCCGGGCTGCTGGCGGGTGCGACGCTCTGGGCGAAGGCAATCAGCTGCGGCGCTCGGGCGCTCAGGCAGGTGAGCCCCACGACGACGGCCAAGGCTGAGGCCAGCGGCACGACGGTAAGCTTGGGAGCTGCGTTCCGCGTACGATCGAGCATCTGACGGACGCGGCGGAAGAGCTGCGAACGGTTCCCGGCTGCTCCGGCGGCGAGAATACCGGCGCGCTGCCATTGGGAGAGCTCGGCAACTTTCGTCAGGGCGGCGGCGTACGGCCGTGGCATCCCGGTTGCGGCGATGACCCAATCGTCGCACGCCATTTCCCGTGCAAGCGACATCTGGTAGCCGAGCCAATAAACTGCAGGTTGAATCGGGAGCACGGCTTCAATCAATTTTTGAGCCAGGTTGCTCCAGTCGTCGCGGCGATGCAGGTGGGCGAGTTCGTGCAGGACAATCTGCTCCAGTTCGGCGGGTGAAAGTGTCTCGAGAAGCGTGCACGGAATCACGATCGTCGGGCGGAAGAAGCCAAGCGACATCGGCCCACAGACATGGCTCGAAACGAGCAACTGCGGCTGACGGCCGATGCCGTGGGTCGCGCACAAACGACTGAAGCGCAGGTGCCAATCTGGCGACGCCGACGTTGCGCTTGATTTCAGGCTTCGCAAAACGCAATATCCCGCGGCCAACCGGACAAGCAGCACGAACGAGAACATCACCCACACAATGGCCAGCGCACGAAGAAACTTTGCCGAGTGAATGCGAATCAGAGAGTGTTCGGATGGCGTCGCCGCGGGCAAGGAAGTTGTGGAGGCATTCTGAGAAAGCGGTGTTTCCAGACGTTGCTCCGATGTTGGCGCAGGTCTTTGCGCCGCAACCGAGTCGACGTAGGAAGCAAGAGTCTTGCGTCCTGGCCGGTAGACTCGTGCCGGCGCAGGTGCGGGGATTACGACCGGACTTGGGGAGACAACGACGAGCGATTCGATTTGAGGCTCCGGCGATGACGGACGGGGAGTGAGCGGAATGGCGAGCAGCGCGACGACGGCAAGCAAGGTCATCCAGAGGATGGTGAAACGGGTCGTCGGGTTCAATCGCGGAAAGAATTTCAGAAGCAGCATCATGGCCGCCGCCAGAATTGCTCCTAGGCAGATTCCATTCAGAAGAGTTGTCATGGCAGTATTCGTGGGAGTCATTTCTGCTCTCCTTCAGTTTCCGTGATCATTTTCTTGATGCGGCGCAATTCCGCTCGACCGATGCTTTCTTCTTTCAAAAGGTTCACAACCAGGAGTTCGCGGGAGCCTCCGAAGAAGCGGTTGACCAGATGGCCGAGGGCGGTGCGGCTGGCCTCTTCCTGAGCGATGACCGGTTCGTAAACGAAGGCGCGCGCCTTTTTGGTGTGCCGCAGGTAGCCCTTGCCTTCGAGAATGCGAAGCGTGGTTAAAACTGTGCTGTAGGCGAGCGGCGGATCGTCGGAGAGTGACGCCACGACATCGCCGACCGTCCCCGGCCCCTTCTTCCAAAGTACGTTCATCAACCGTAATTCGGCTTCTGTCAGGTTCGTTGATTTTTTTCTCGCCAACGTGGTCCCCTTGGAAATGAACAATTAAGTAATTAATAGTTCCAGCTTTATACCGCCGCGAGGTCCGATTTGTCAATTAATAAGTTAATAGTTAAGCAAGTGGAGGCGAAAGCGCGTCGGGGGACTCCTGCATCACCTTGAATTCGGTCCCGACACTTCGCAGCAGAGTCGAGGATAGTGGCGGAATGTGTGCCATCCGAATCGCTTCTGAATTCCGATTTGCCGACTCGGGAGTCAAGTGACGAGTAGCTCCTTACCTCTGCTTTATCTGATGCGACTAATCCAAACAATCTTCTGTAGGTGGGTCTTGGTGCGATAACCTAAATACCCATATGACAGCGGACCGTCCAGTTGTGATTGATGTTCCGATGCCCATTCACACGCCGCGTTTGATGATCCGGCCACGGAAACCGGGTGACGGTGAGTTCGCGTTAGCCGCGATCAGAGAGACTTGGGACGAGCTTCACAGATGGATGTGGTGGGCGGAGAATTTAGATCAGTTCACCTCCGAGCAGCTAGAGATGCGCAACCGCCGTGCGATAGCCAGTTTTATTCAACGGGACGGAATAGAACTACTTAGCATTGAAACCGCCACTGGAGACCCCGTTGTGTGGTGCGGGTTCCACGATATCGATTGGAAAGACCGCCAGTGCGACACTGGCTTCTGGGTTCGTAGAAGCGCCCAAGGCCGGAATATTGCAACCGAGTCGACGAACGCGATGCTCCGCTATGCTTTTGGTGCGTTAGGCATGTGCCGGGTCGGCCTTACGCACTCAGATGGGAATGAGGCCAGCCGCCGGATTGCTGAAAAGCTAGGGTTCGTACACATAGCAGTTGAGCGGGCGGCCGACCCATTGCCCGGCGGGCTTATGGCCGACAGATTCTGCTATGCGCGGTTTGGTTCAGAGGGTCTGCCTCCTTTGGACGTGCATTGGGGCAAGGAGTAATCAGTGCGCGCTGAGGGCGTTTCCCGTCTTGGAGATGGTGAAGGAATCCGCTAGAAGCATCGGCGTGACCAAATTGGCGCCGTATGATCTGCGACCGACCTGTGCTCGGCTCTGCCAAGCATCGGGAGGCTAGTTAGAGCAGATCCAGTTTCTCTTGGGGTACGTTTCGGTGCAACGCCCGAGCGTTACCTTGGCTGCAAGCAGCGGATTCGATCAGCCGTCAATGATCGTATTGGAATCGAGCCGAATCCTTGAGTCGGGGGCGCGCGGTTGTGGAAGGTTGCCAATCGCAAAAATCTCAGGGTGCCCCGGCACGGAAAGGTCTGAGTTCACGATAATTTTCCCGACTTGTCCATGGGTGCTCCCTGCCATCGGCCTGCGGGAGACGCCAGCACGCCCCCGCTCCACAACACCGTGCCGGCCGGAACGCGCTCGCCATTGGCGGCGATCCCAGCGGCGTCCACCTTCGTGACGCGTGTGTTCGTGTACACCTTCACGCCCAGGCTCTCTAGATGGCGCTGTGCCGCGTTCGAAAGGACCTCTGGAAAAGTGGGAAGCACCCGCGGGGCCGCCTCGTACAGAGGGATCCCCGCCGGGCGTGGATCGATGTGACGAAAATCGTGCGCCAGGGCCATGCGCGACATTTCCGCCAGAGTGCTTGCCATTTCCACGCCCACCGTCCCCCCACCGACAAGGACAAACGTGAGCAGTTGGCGTATTTTCTCCGTGTCCGCTTGGTCGAGTGCCGCAATCTCCTCGGCGCGCTCGAAGGCCAGTAGGATCTTGCGCGAATCAGGTCGGCGCCGCGCAGCGATTCAAGGCCCGGCGCCGTGTGCCGCCAGTGCTCGTGACCAAAGTAGTTGTATTGAATTCCGGTCGCGAGCACGAGGAATTCGTACGGCACCACGTGCTGTTTCAAAGGAACCAGCCGCTTTTCCGTGTCGATGGTGCTGACTTCGTCGAGCAACAGCGCGCCATTTTTCTGGCGGTTCAGGATGGAGAGGAGCGGCCCGGCAATTTCGTCGGACAGCCCCGTGCCCACCTGGTAGAGCATGGGACGGAAGAGATGGTAGTTCCGTTTGTCGATCAGCGTCACGCTGACGGGAGCCCCGGTCAACGCGTGCGTCGCAAGAGTCCGCCGAAACCGCCGCCAACGATCACCGCGTGCGGCCGAGTTGTGCTCAAGATTGCCTCCAGATTACCCGATTCTGACAGCGCAATCGAAGCACATGGCGGTATCAGCGTTCGGGCCCACCGGTCGACTGACTGCCAATCAGTCGGAATCTGCAGCTTTCCGCGACGTGCGTGGAAATCCGGTGTGCCAGCTGTGTACCTTACGTAGAATTCATTCGGAGAGCCGGCTGTACATTTTTCCGCGTTTGCGGACAGCCGAACTGACCAGACGATCGGCATCTTTGTTAATCGCCACCGAGGATAATGATCCTCGATGGCGTGCTCATGGACCCTCCCGAGTGTCGCTTTTCTTGGGTCGACATAAGACCACAATCGATCTTGGAGCCAGTAGGTATTTCGTCCGTTCTAAACGGATTCCGTCGTCCAAGAAATCATCTGGACTGGGCAAAGCAGTGTCCACGATTCTCTTCCACTCCTGTGCCGTTCCCTCCTGCACATTGAACTCCAACTCTTCCCAATACCCATTGATCATCGCGTAGATGTCGTCGTCGCCTTGAGAAGCGCCATGCAGACAGAATGCCAAGCTATGGGAATCGTGAGACAAATCGACCGCGGGGCCGACGCCGTACCAGGAAATATCCTCCCGCCAGAACCTGCTCCGGCTCAGCGAGGAATGATTTTTCCGGAACGCAATCATCTTCTTGAAGAACCGGAAAATGTCCTCATTGGATCGGAGTTGACTCCAATCTAGCCATCCAATTTCGTTGTCCTGGTTATATGGATTGTTGTTGCCAAATTGGGTATTTAGGAACTCGTCCCCAGCCCGAAACATCGGCGTCCCATTAGACAGGAAGAGCAGACAGCAGAAATTCTTTACCTGCTTCCGGCGTAACGCGCGGACTGCCGGGGAGACAGCTTCATCCCCTTCTTGTCCACAATTCCAACTGTAGTTCGCGTCGGTACCGTCCTGATTATCATTTCCGTTTTGCCAATTGTGCTTGCGGTCATAAGAGACAAGATCGTAGAGCGTGAAGCCGTCGTGGGACGTTACATAATTCACACTCTGATATGCGTGATAAGCGTCGGCGCGGCTGTCTGGAAACAGATCATCGCTGCCATAGATGCGTCGCATCACCTCGGGAACCATCCCTGTGTCGCCCTTAACAAACCGACGAACGTCATCGCGAAACCGGCCGTTCCACTGCAGCCAGGTCAATCCGGGGAATCGTCGCCCGAGCTGATAAGCGGCTGTGTCCCAAGGTTCCGCGATCAAACGCACGGGTCCTAATTCCGGATCCGCGGCAATTTCACTGAAGATGGGCGCCTCTCCCCAGTTGAGCGACCCATCGGCGTTGCGGCTGAACACCGACGCCAAATCAAAGCGGAAGCCGTCGATGTGCATTCCTCGCTTCCAATAGCGCAAGCTGTCGATCACCATCTTGCGCACGTGTGCCTGACCGAAATTCAAGGTATTACCGGTGCCGGAGTAATTGGCGTAGGGGTTTGCCGGATCGGAGGAAAGCATGTAATAGCCGGCGCTGTCGAAACCCTTGAAGCTGTAGATCGGTCCCCTGTGATCACCCTCGCACGTGTGGTTGTACACGACGTCTAGCACCACGCCGATATCAGCCTCATGAAAAGCTTTCACCATATTCTTAAACTCAATATGCTGCTGATCGGCGCGGTGACTGCTCGCGTACTGCGCATGCGGTGCGAAGAAGTTCAAAGGCATATATCCCCAGTAGTCGCCCTCTTGCGGATCGCGCTGAAAAATCGGCATCAGTTCGACAACCGTTATCCCGAGGTCCTTCAAGTATGGAATCTTCTCCACCAGTCCGGCGTACGTGCCGGCACGAGACGGATCTACGCCGGAGTTGAGGTTCTCGGTGAAGCCCTTGACGTGAAGTTCGTAGATGACCGCGTCAGAGTCGTGATGCGGCGGCCGATCTTCCGCCCAGTCGACCGTCGAACGGTGGTGATTCAGCACTCCCAAAGGCGCGCGGCCCGCATTGGGTCCTTCTCGCATGGCCAAGTTGCGATCAAATGCGGGTGGGAAGAAGATGCATTTCGCGTATGGGTCGAGCAGGACCTTCTGCGGATCGAAACTGTGCAGTTGAGGAATCGTCTCTCCCGATACGGAATACGCATAATAATGAGCGGCACCAAGCTTTGTAACCGGAATCCGGCAGTGCCAAATCCGGCCTGACTTGTTGTGCAGAAAATCGAAGCGAAATGTCAGGACGGGATTCATCAGATCCTCGTCGGAATAGAGTAATAGAGTGACACTCTCCGCATGTTCGGAATGAACCGCGAAGTTGAATGCCTGTTCCTCTTCGATCCACTTGACCCCAAGCGGCAATGGGTTGCCCTCAGCCTGCTCCCAAGTCGGTCGTTTCATGAGTGGGGCTGCCACGGCGTTGGCAGCTTCGGCCGGACCATCCATGTTGGCGAGCACATCAACGCTTGAACTGTTCACTGTCCCTCTCTTTCATGCACTCCAACCGCTCGCGTCGCGCGCAACGCGGCAGCGCTACAACTCCGCCAAACTGCGGCAACGAACTGAGCAACTGGCTCGCGCCGTTCCACAAGATCTGCCCTCCAATGCATACCGGCAGGAACGCGGAGAGCCTTAAAATTACGTTCGTCCCCGTGGGGCTCATCTTGCTCGCGAGCCGATGTGCCTAGCCGTAGCAGAGATAAATGGTACTGCCACGAAAGCGGAACCGATCGCCGCCGCGATAATTACCAGCCCGTTTGCGCCCAGGTGCTGCGGCGCATTCGCCCCAAAGTGATCGCAACCGAGATGGAGCCGGGACCAACTGTCAAAGCAAGCGTCAGTGGGTAAAATGCACGGCTCAGAGCATCATCGCAAGTGACCGTTCGCCTAGGTGAGCCTTGATCGTTCGCGTCTTTCTGATTCAGCATCGCCCAGCCCGTTGAAATCACGATCAGCCCACCGCCGACCTGCACAGCCGCGAGCGAAATCCCAAAGAAGGAGAGCACGTGTGCCCCCAGGGTAAAGGACGCGACAAGCAGTATGAAACTGTCTACCGCAATGCGGCGAGCCAGCGCTCGTCGTGTCTCGGCCGCGTAGTCTCGCGTGAGCAGCAGAAAGAGCGGACTCCCTCCGATCGGATCCACGATCGGAAAAAGCGCGCTCACGACCAGGAGAATACTCTTGGCAACTTGAATCACCAGGCTAACCTTCCGTCTGTTTCTAGATTTGAGCGCTCACCCGTCCGCGGTCCACTTGCGCTCTGATGGATGTTGCCGGACTGACCGAGCGCTTGGAACTCTCCGTCAAATCCCGCAGCCACTGAAAAGCCTGAGAAGACAGCATGTCTTCTCGGACGCGCCAACGCCAGTTTCCATCCGCGCGACCGGGCACGTTCATTCGAGCTTCGCTTCGCAGGTTGAGCAGATCCTGCAACGGAGCAATCGCGAGCGCCGCTGGTGACGACCATGTCAGCCGCATCAACTCCGGAGCGGCATCCGCACTGGTTCCCGGCGCACGCTTGAGGTAGCTCCACAAGTTCTGCCGCTGGTAGTCGGGCAATTCCTCATACCACTGTCGAGTTGTGGCATTGTCATGCGTGCCGGTATAGGCGACTGTATTGTGGACAAAGTTGTGCGGCAGATATGGATTGTCCGCATGGCCATCGAAGGCGAATTGCAGAACGCGCGTCCCCGGCAGGCGAAACTGGTCGCGCAGGGCCTGCACGTCGGCCGTAATCAGACCCAAATCTTCCGCGATGAATGGTAGATGGCCCAGCTCTGTTTGCACTGCTTGAAAAAAGCTGGCTCCCGGACCCGCCACCCATTGGCCGGACTGAGCCGTTGGCGCTCCGGCTGGAACGTGCCACGCAGCCGCGAACCCGCGGAAGTGATCCAAGCGAACCACATCGACGTGAGCCAGCAGAGCACGCAACCGATCGACGCACCACCGATAACCAGTCGAACGCACGGCATCCCAGTTGTAAACGGGATTGCCCCACAATTGACCCTGCGCGCTGAAATAATCGGGGGGAACTCCGGCGACGAAGCGTGGCCGATGCTGCTCATCGAGCAGGAATAGCTCAGGGTTCGCCCAAACATCACTGGAATCCGGAGAAACAAAGAAGGGCAGATCGCCGATCAAGCTCACCCCCTTGGCATGGGCATGCTCCTTGAGTTGATCCGCCTGGCGGAACAGCAGGAATTGCGCGAAGCGAACCTGATCAATTTGACTGGCTAACTCTCGCCGCGCCTCGGCGAGAGCGCTCGTGCTCCGCTGAACCAACTCTGCTGGCCACTCCAGATAATAAGCTCGGTGATACTTTTCTTTCAGTGCCCGAAACAGAGCATAGTCTTCCAGCCAATGCGCCTGCCTGGCGCAGAACTCATCGTAGGCAGGCGCGAGATCTCTGGCACTGCGCTGCCCGGCTTTGAAGTTTGCCCATGCCGTTTCGAGCAGCCGCTGTTTGAACGGGATAACAGAATCGTAATCGACCGCGTCGGCCGAGAAGTGAGACTGAGCAACGCTCGCCTGCATCATCCCGTCCGAGATCAAAGAGCCGGGACTGATCAGCAGCGCATTACCGGCAAACGACGACATCGATTGATACGGCGAGTTTCCGTAACCAGTCGGACCCAGCGGTAGTGCCTGCCACCACCCTAGCCCGGCATCGTGGAGCCGATCAATCCACGAGCACGCGCACGATCCCAGATCGCCGACGCCATACGGAGACGGCAGAGAGGTGACGTGTAACAGCAAGCCAGAAGCACGATATTCAGGCGGAAACGGCGGCGCAACCATGAGCGCGCCATTGCCGCTCATGTCCGGCCTCCCTGGTCAGGAACGACTGCGGAGGAACCGAGCGCATTATTCACCATCTCCTCCGCCTCGCTCAGGATCGCGTTCAGATGGGTCTGGCTCTTGAAACTCTCGGCGTAGATCTTATAAATGTTCTCGGTACCGGAGGGTCGCGCTGCAAACCAACCGCTCTCCGCCACAACTTTCAAGCCGCCGATTGGGGCATCGTTGCCCGGGGCTTTGGTCAGCTTGGCGGTGATTGGCTCGCCCGCCAGGTCTGATTCCTTTACCGCGTCCGGGGTGAGTTTTTCCAACTTGGCTTTCTGCTCGGGCGTGGCGGGCGCGTCGATGCGCGTGTAGTACGGGATGCCGAACTTCGCCGTCAGTTCGCGGTAATGTTCTCCGGGATTCTTGCCAGTGCGCGCGGTAATCTCCGCCGCCAGCAAGTCCATGATCGGCCCGTCCTTGTCGGTCGTCCATACTGTGCCGTCAAGACGAAGAAAACTTGCTCCAGCGCTTTCTTCTCCGCCGAAACAGTACGAGCCATCGACCAGGCCCGGCACAAACCATTTGAAACCCACCGGCACTTCGTGGAGCTTGCGGCCGAGCTCTTTGACGACCCGGTCAATCATGCTGCTGGTTACCAGCGTCTTCCCCACCGCAACTGTGTTACGCCACTGGGGCCGGTGCTTGAGCAAATAGCGGATGGCAACGGCAAGGTAATGATTCGGGTTCATCAAACCCGCAACCGGAGTTACGATCCCATGCCGATCAGCGTCGGTATCGTTCCCGAAAGCCACCTGGTACTGATCTTTCAGACCGACCAGCCTGGCCATCGCGTAGGGACTCGAGCAGTCCATGCGAATTTTGCCGTCGTGGTCAACGGTCATAAACGAAAACGTCGGGTCGACAATTGGATTGGTGACGACGATATCGAGCCCATACATCGAGTTGATCGGTTCCCAATAAGGCAGCGATGCCCCGCCCAGCGGATCCACGGCAAGCTTGAGGCCGGCGCCACGAATCGCCTCGATATCGACGACGTTCTTGAGGTCACGAACGTAAGGTAAGACGAAGTCCTCTTGATGGGTGGTCGCGGCCTGGAAAGCTTTGCCAAACGGAATCCGCTTCACGCCAACATTTCCCGCTCGCAACAATTCGTTGGCGCGATCCTCGATCCAGCGCGTGACGTCGGTATCGGCCGGGCCGCCATTGGGAGGGTTGTACTTGAGGCCTCCATCCTCAGGCGGGTTGTGCGATGGCGTAACGACGATGCCGTCAGCGAAGTGTTCCTTGCGGCCGCGGTTGTAAACGAGAATGCCTCGCGAGATGACCGGGGTCGGAGTCACACCGTCGCCTTGCTGAATGATCGTGTCCACGTTGTTTGCGGCCAGCACCTCGAGGGCGGTGCGCTGCGCGGGCTCCGAGACTGCGTGGGTGTCTTTCCCCATATAGAGCGGGCCGTCGGTACCCTGTTCGTGCCGGTATTCGCAGATCGCCTGGGTAATTGCGAGGATGTGTGCTTCGTTGAATGTGCCGCGCAGGGGCGAGCCACGGTGTCCGCTGGTGCCGAAGCTGACTAGCTGGTTGGGATCATCCAGGTCTGGACGCCGTTCGTAATATTCCTTCTCCAGGCGCGCCACGTCCACCAGCAACTCCTTTGGTGCTGGTTTGCCGGCAAGGGGCGAAACGTTAGGTTTGCCTGTCAGGGACTGTGTTTCTAAAGTACTGGGCATGGTTCCACCTTCCAGATCTCGCTTGCGTATTCCGCAATCGAGCGATCGCTCGAAAACTTCCCGGAGCTGGCGACGTTCAAGATTGCTTTCTGCGCCCATGCGCCGGGTTCGGCATAGAGCGCGCCGAGCTGTTCCTGGGCCTGGCAATACGAGGTCAGGTCCGCCAGGTGCATGTAGTGATCGCCCTGGGTCAGAAGTGTATCGCGTAAGGGAGCGAACACTCCTGGTTCGTTGCGGCTGAAGTGGTCAGAGAAAATCAGGTCCAGAGCGGCTCGCGTCGCCGGCTCATTTTCATAATGCCAGTGCGGGTCGTACCAGGCGCGGCTGTTCTCGACCTGCTCCACGGTGAGCCCGAACAGGAACATGTTCTCCTCTCCGGCTTCCTCCGCCATTTCGATGGTCGCACCGTCGCGGGTTCCGACGGTTAAGGCTCCGTTCATCATAAATTTCATGTTACTCGTTCCGCTGGCCTCGTAGCCGGCGGTCGAGATCTGGTTGGAGACATCGCTGGCTGGAATCAGCCGCTCCGCCAACGAAACGTTGTACTCAGGGAGAAAGACGACGTTGAGCCGGCCGCGCACCGCCGGGTCGTTGTCAATCGTGCCCGCCAGATCGTTGATGAACTTTATGATGAGCTTGGCCAGCTTGTAAGCTGGCGCCGCTTTACCAGCGAAGAAAAATGTCCGAGGCACTATCTTCATTCCGGGATTTCCCCGCAGCTGGTTATAAACAATCACAATCCGCAGCGCATTCATCAATTGCCTTTTATATTCGTGAATACGCTTGATGTGGCAGTCGAAGATGGTATCCGGGTCCACGACACGCCCCGAGGTTGACTTGAGCCAATTGGCGAACTGCACTTTGGCCTCTCGCTTTGACTTGAGGAAGCGTTCACGAGCATTGGAATCCTCCGCGAATGGCTTGAGCTGTTTGAGTAAGCGAAGATCCGTAATCCAGCCATCTCCGATGACTTGCGTGATTTCGCGGGCCAGCCCGGGATTGGCCTCGAGCAACCAGCGCCGGGGCGTCACTCCGTTTGTCTTGTTGCTAAAACGCTCGGGAAACATTTCCGCGAGATCCTTAACCGTCGTGGTTCGCAGTAGCTTGGAGTGGACAGCAGACACTCCGTTGGTGCTATGCGAGCCAACAATGGCAAGGTTGGCCATCCGGATTTTGCGCGGGCTGCCTTCTTCCACCAGGCTCATGCGTTGCGCGCGCCCCTCGTCGCCCGGGAAGCGAACCCGAACTTCATCGAGCAGCCGACGGTTAATCTCGTAGATGAGCTCCAGGTGACGAGGAAGCAGTGTCTCAAACCACGCCACCGGCCATTTCTCCAGAGCCTCAGGCAGCAAGGTGTGATTTGTATACCCCAGCGTCTTCTTCGTCAGGTCCCAGGCCTGGTCCCATCCCAAGTGCACATCGTCGAGCAAGATTCGCATCAGTTCAGGGACCGACATGGAGGGATGCGTGTCATTGAGTTGAATTGCGGCTTTCTCCGGAAACTTTTCCCATTTCGAGTTGTGCCGCTGGAAACGGCGCACCAGGTCGGCCATGGAACACGCGACCAGGAAATACTCCTGCAGAAAGCGTAGCCCCTGCCCCTTCGCCGTAGAATCGTCAGGATACAGCACGCGGGTAAGCGACTCCGCTTCGAGAGTTTCGCCGAGTGCGCCCACGAAGTCTCCGGTGCCAAACTTCTCAAAATCGAAATAATCGGGTGCCGCCGCGGCCCAGAGCCGGAGCGTGTTGATCGTCTTTCCACCATAACCCACCACGGGACGATCAAACGGGATACCGATCAGGCTTGACGGTCGGTCGGGGATGACTTGAAAATTACCCTCTTGCAACTTGAATGAGACGTTCAGCCTGATTTCAACATTCTCGTGAAGCCGGGCAATCTCCCAGGGATCGGGGTAGCGGAGCCAGTTGTCGGGATTCTCTTTTTGCCAGCCATCGACGATCGATTGCTTGAACATCCCGTACTCATAGCGGAGACCATAGCCGGTGCCCGGGAGTTGCATGGTCGCCATCGAGTCAAGAAAGCACGCCGCAAGGCGGCCCAAGCCGCCGTTGCCCAGCCCAGCATCTGGTTCCTGCTCAATCAATTCCAGCCAGTCGATACCATGTTCTTGAGCTGCATCCGGCAACAGCGGATCTAGCAACAGGTTGGTGATGTTGTTGGCCAACGAACGTCCGATGAGAAACTCCATGGACAGGTAATAGATGCGTTTGGCATTCTCTCGCTCATAAGTGTTCTTGGTCAGCACCCAACGCTGTGCGAGAATGTCTCGCACGGAACGGGAGAACGCCTCAAAGCGCTCACGTGCGCTCGCTACTTTGGGATCGATCGCTCTGTCAAAAACCAGGTGTCGTTCATAAAAAGAGTTTTCGGTCCCGATAAACGGCATCGCGCCGTACCCGTACTGTTGCAGAGCATCTGAAACTTTAGTTGCGCTGGCGGTCATGGGAACCACTTTTGCGGAGCTTGGGCGCGCCACGCGATTGGTGCTCATAGGATGGTCCTTAGTTTTCTAGTTTGTGGAACGGTTCGTGTTCAATATTCAAAGCCACGCCAGTCAAGAGTACAGATCCTCGTCTGGCCCGAGCTCAATTCCTGACGCTAAAAGGTACGCACGCATGGCCTTTTCGGCCGCGAACCAATCAATTTCCGGTGACCCAAACGGGCTGCCCCTTTTTTCCCAGTGCTGGTACGCGAGTTTTTGCACCAGTTCATGACGATCCTCGCCATAAAAATCGGTCAGTGGCTTGGGCCGTTGCACGCGGTCTTCGCTTCTGGGTTGTTCAATCATGGGACCCTAGTTTGCTCTTCGGCACACATCCACATAGTTGATCTTCCGCGGAGTGAGCTCTTTCGCGCGCCGGATTTCGTCGACGTAATAGGAGTTGCCGCCGTCGATCAGGATGTCTCCCGCTTCTAGGTGAGGCACAAGGTCAGCGATAGTTTCGTCCACAACCGCAGCCGGCACCATTAGCCAGACTGCTCGTGGCTTCGCGAGCGTCTTCGCCAACTCTGCCAGCCACCCAGTGCCGGTCGCCTCATCCTTGACTAGCTCGCCGACCGCTTGTGGCGAGCGGTCGAACACTACACACCTGGGACCGTTAGGAATAAGTGGCCGCACCATGTTGGCGCCCATCCCTCCCCGACCGATCATGCCAAGTTGCATCGCTAATCTCCTTTATGCTGCTTCGATTTCCGGTAGTAATTGATCAGGTTGTTGGTGGAACTGTCGTGCGCAAGCTGCGGTTCTGCTTTGCTCTCCAGTTCGGGGATGATGCGTTGCGCGAGAACCTTTCCCAGTTCGACGCCCCATTGGTCGAATGAATCGACATTCCAGATTGCGCCCTGGGTAAACACGGAGTGTTCGTACAGCGCCACCAGCTTACCGAGAGTCTCCGGCGTGAGTTGTTCAGCTAGGATCGTATTCGACGGACGGTTGCCCTCGAAGACCCGGTGCGCAACGAGCCACTTCGGAGTGCCTTCCGCCTCGACTTGTGCCGGAGTCTTGCCGAAGGCCAGTGCTTCAGTTTGTGCGCAAACATTGGCAATCAGCATGTCGTGATGGCGCCCGAGTGGATTGAGCGGCTTCGAAAAAGCGATGAAGTCGCAGGGAATGAGTCTCGTCCCCTGGTGAATCAGCTGGTAGAAAGAGTGTTGGCCGTTGGTTCCCGGTTCTCCCCAATAAATTGGACCCGTGTCGTGCCTAACCTTCTTCCCGTCAAGCGTGACGTGTTTGCCGTTGCTTTCCATCGTCAGTTGCTGGAGGTAGGCCGGAAATCGTTTCAGGTATTGCTCGTAGGGCAGGACGGCGACCGTCTGCGCCCCGAAGAAATCGTTGTACCAGATCGCCAGAAGGCCCATCAGCACGGGCAGATTCTGCTGGAAGGGAGCAGTGCGGAAGTGTTCGTCCATCTCATGGAACCCATTCAACATCGCCTGAAAACTCTCAGGGCCAATCGCGACCATGGTTGACAGGCCAATCGCGGAATCCATCGAGTAGCGTCCGCCAATCCAGTCCCAGAACTCGAACATGTTGGCGGTATCGATCCCGAACTTGGTAACCTCGGCCGTATTCGTCGAGACCGCCACAAAATGCTTCGCAACCGACTTTTCGTCGCCGCCTAATCCGGCGAGAGACCACGCACGAGCCGTGTGGGCATTCGTCATCGTCTCAAGGGTTGTGAAGGTTTTCGAAGAGATGATGAAAAGCGTTTCCGAGGGATCGAGGTCACGGACCGCCTCGGCGAAATCAGTGCCATCAATGTTGGATACGAAGCGGAACGTCATGGTTCGATCGCTGTAGTGCTTCAGCGCTTCGTACGCCATGACCGGACCCAAGTCGGAGCCGCCGATGCCGACGTTGATCACGTTACGAATGCGCTTGCCGGTGTGTCCCTTCCATTCACCACTTCGCACGCGGTTGGAAAAATCCGCCATCCGGCCGATCACTACATGCACCTTGGGCACCACGTCTTCGCCATCGACCACGATGGATTCGTCTCGCGGCGCGCGCAGGGCAACGTGCAAGACTGCGCGCTTCTCGGTGATGTTGATTTTCTCCCCGTGGAACATGGCATCGATTCGTGCCCTCAGACCAGACTCTTCCGCCAGTTGAAGAAGGAGACGCATCGTTTCATCGGTGACGCGGTTCTTGGAGTAATCCAGGTAAAGACCAACGGCCTCGACCGCCAAACGCTCACCGCGCTTCGGATCATCCGCAAAAAGCTGCTGCAGATGGAGTTTTGAAACCGTCTTGTAATGTGACGCCAGTGCGCTCCACGCTGTCTGCTTGGTCCTCGGCGGCTTCGTCAGTGGTTGGACCTGTGCTGCCATATGCATACTCCTTATTGTATTCGCGCGTTTTACTCTCAAGAGCTTCATACCTTTTGATTTAACTGACTGCCTTTAGGGTGCTGCTTTTGTTTAGCGAGGCACTCTTAGAAGGATCCCGGCCACCAAGGGGAAGTGGCAGGTGAAGTGCTAGAATACGGCAATACCCGTGAGATTGGTTTTATGTGCTGACTCCGACTATGTTTAACGGTCGCGATTCGCCAAGCCAAGAGTCTAGAGGCGAATCAATGGGACGATGGTATCGTCGATATCTAAGTATCAGCAGTGTCTGGGCGGCACGTGCGTGGATTGCAGGCGACGGCCTGAAATCAGTCACTCTGTGGCGGAAAAACGCAACCGATACCGAGCCACAGCATCACAGAATGGTATAACGATGCACCGGGATCTCGAACCGCAGTTGCAGTCCCGCCCACAAACGAATCGTTCCACTGCGAAGGCGGTTCGGGTTCCGATGCACCAACCCCAAAGCTCTTTATGATTCGAGTTCGGCGGGTTCTGAACAAGGGTACACGTCACACGCTTCATGAATTCCGACGCCCGAATTCTTGTGTGCCGGCCGGGCAGGGTCGCCGGGGCCGATTATTTTCGCCCGCAGTGATGCTTGTGGAAAGTCCGTCGGGTTCAGCGTGACGGTGAAGTCGGCATCTCCGTGCTCCCACAACCACAAATGTGATTGTCGTCAGGGTCAGGCGAAAGATTGCGGGTCGGGCCGGGCTTGACAGGTTGACCCTTGGCCCGCAGCGTGTTGACGATTTTTCTGAGGGCGGCGGACACCAAGCCTGGCGAACCCTTCTCTGTACTCTTCCAAGTCGTGTGCCAAGAAATTCTTGGACGGCAGTTCGCGACAACCCGCTGTACTCGTGGATCAAGAGATAACACGATCGCCGCCGCTCCACCAAAACTTCCGCCGATCACAAAGATTTGATCTGGCGAAAGGCGAAAGCGCCTACCGAATGCGATTTCTTCAATTTCTTCGGGGCAAATCGTCAATGATGTTGAGGATGTCCTCAGGGGGCGATTTCTCCAGAAAACGCCCGTAGCTTTCCCATGCTCCCCGATAGCGCGGATATTTCACCCAAAACCCCTTCGCGGGGAGAAATTCCGATGGTGACTGCTTGCGGGGAATCGACGGCATTCCATCGCACAGAATGACCACCTTCTGGGTCTTTCGTTCCCGAGACGGAGGCAGGAACTCCGCGACGATTTGTTGCCTGAATCTCGTCCTGAACATCGGTCCGGACATTATCTCTATCTCTTATGCCTCGAAGCTGAAACGGCATTCAATCTGCCGGAATATTGGCTCGTGGGGCGGTACTGAGTATCGCAAGAAAGTGGATCGTTGAGGCGGTCCTCGCCAGCAACGGCCCCATCCCGCCGCAGGTCGAGTGTTCTGATCCCATCACTTTCGAGAAAACCCTCGGTTCGTTTTTTGCGTCGGATTGTTGGTAACCATGGTGAGTGAGGGTTACCGGGTGCGACTGCCATGTCGCAGCGATTTGGATTCTTGCGCAAGATTGTGCAACGTTACTTTCAGGTGACTATGAATGGGGTGGAGACGCCACACCGCGGGATGCACGCCAGCCTTGCCGATAGCCGATTCAGAACTCCTGCCTGCACTGCATGTTACGGCGTCCTTCGCCCGCGACTCGGTCATGGCTGTCCGTGTTGCTTGGAGTGGCCTATTGCAAGCACCTGAAACATGCCACCAGGAGGTTGCTTATGGCTCTTCGAAATTTGGCGATGGCACTTCTGATTACTTTGGTGCTCGCAGCAGGTGTGGGGCTTCACAACTACGAAAGCGCCCGAAACGCGATCGTCGTGCACCAACTCAGTGATCAACTGGAGCAGACCAAATCCGAGCTTGTTGATGCTACGACTCAACTATCAGAGGCAAACAAAAGACTCGGATTCCTCGAATCCTCTAAAGCTCGCGTTCAGGTGACAGCTTACGCACTGACCGACGATTTCGGTCCCGATCCGGTCTTTTCGAACAATGCTCCCGCAAGAAGTGCCTATGCGGTGCCCAAACACACTCTTCCGGCTGAGACAGTCTTGAACGTCGCACTCTCACCGATGGCAGAGCGAACGTTGCAGGCCAACCTGAACGACACGATTGTGCTGATGTCGCGAAATCGCATCCGGAAGCACCTTGCACGCTTTGTGGACCGCACGGCGCAAACTGAAACTCGCTCAGTCGTGGACATCCTGTTTGCAGATGCTCATGAAGCCCGCATCTGGGGGCGGCGATCATTCTATGCGGTCAACATTTCTCGGCCGGATTCCCCTTTTCAGCAGTAGTGATGACCTGCGGGGGCTCGCGCCTCGTCTAGTGTGTGAATAGATAGCGGGTCGCGGTGAGCGAGACAGAGAAGGAACACCGCGAACTGAGAGATGCATTCAACAGTCTCGCGGTTCTCAAGAGAATGCTCTCGCACACTTGGCGTGTTGAGCCCTTTTCTGTCGGCAGCCGAACGCACGTTGCGTCAGGCGGTATTCTTTCTGTGTTTCCCACAGATACAAATATGTGAGACTACGTTGGGCGTTTTTACAACTTCTCAGTCAGAACGGGATTCTATCCGCTGACAGTCTTCATTTTCTGTTGAGTCACTTCCGACTCCGCTTGCAGCCAATCATCTAGTTCGTTCCCCTCCGTCCCACGTTGCTCGTACAGGCCGTAGGCGCGAAGACGGATTTGCTCTTGAAGGTCGGGCGCGGGCTCCACTTTTATTGGTGATTGATTTGGAATAGCTGCGGGGCGGAAGTGTTTCATTGTGGTCTACTTCTTGCAATATGATCGCTGTGCTTCAGTGGCGTTCTCGGACCGTTCTCAGCGCCAAGGGCTAGGTACTCACATGCACCGACTCCAACTCCGGGTTACCCGGGAGTTTTGCAGAGATTGAACCGCGTCTTCCGCCGTGAACCTCCCAATCGGCAAGGGCCAACTTACGGTTGGTTGTCATCTGGATGGGAGTCTGATCAACGCGCTGAACGTATTTAGGGGCGCAGTTGCCGCCACGGTTCACTTTCACAACAAGTTTGATGTTTTTCATCTCTTATAATAATCCTTTCTCGGAAAACCTGATCAAAGTGGCGGTTCATTTCTTTGAAGTCGAGTACACAACTGCTGTGAAGGGCTTGCCACACTCCAAGCAACTTGCCTTTAGTCGAGACGTGATCAGTCCGCAATTCGGGCACATCCTTTGTGATTGACCCCCGGCGATCTGTGGTTTCGCCTTTCGCGTCCAGCGCAGGATCATGAACAGCACGATCAGCAGACCGAAGAAGATGCTGGTTGCGTTCATAGAGCGACCCTTCTTGGCGAGTCCCTGCCAGGAAACGGTATGGCAGAGCACTCAGGAAAAGCCTAAGGTGTGGGAGAACTTCAGATGGACTGGCTTAGGTCAGAAGACCTGAAAGAGGAGAAAAACGTAACCGCCCCAATGTTCATTATAGCAGTCCATGCACTCTGTCGTTTCGAAGAGGCGGCCTGGCGTACCATTGGATATGAGCAGAATCGCTCCGGAATCCCACGGCTCTGACCTCTCCGATCATTCGATAACCGCTGATGTCCTTCTTCGAGAAGAGCCAGACGACGAAGAAGAAGAAGAGGAAGACGAAGACGAGGAAGACGAGGGCGGCGACAAAGAAGAAGAAGACGATGATTATGACGAGGAACGCGACGAAGGGTACTCAGAGTGAGCGTGGAACATGCCTCCATATCGCTCAGGCAGACGACGGTCAAAGAGAACCATATCAGTCGTGCCAGTGCAACTCTGCATCGCTGGGAGTGAGGATAGCCATCCCGCCTATACTCTCGATGTCAGCACCCATGGTATGAAGCTCGCGGGTTGCCGAGGCGAGTTTAAGGTTTGAGACAAGATCGAGGTTTTATCCCGTCATAAGCAGGCGCAATTCCGAATCGCTTGGATCACTGCTCGCGAAGGCTCTTCGGAGAAGCAAATCGGGGCTGAATGCTTGGAGCCGGGAAAACAAGTCTGGGGTACGGAGTTCCCCGAGCAAGCGGATGAGTACGAAGAAAAACATTGAACGGTCGAGTTCCAGTCGGCAGACGACGTGGAGCGAAGAGCCCTCGAATTTGGGAAGTGCTGCGTTGAAGCTAACGAATTGAAAAAGGCAACCATATGGATGTGGCTCTAAAAGCGAAACTCGATGAAGCACGAGAACGGATGAACAGCCAGCAGGCTGGAATCAACGCGAATCGCAAACATGATGATCCGGCAGTGCGTGAGTGGGCCAGAGGAAAACAGCGGCCAGCGAATGCGGAACGGGCTCAGTTCAGGGCCTCGCTGACCGATGAGGATCGTAGCCAGATTGAAGAACGCATAGAGCAACTGGTACGCGATAACCCGGCACTATCTCCCACGAACGCTCGGACACTGGACTCGAAGACAGAGCGGTTTTCTGTTTCTGCCGAAGTGCTTGACGAATACTATTTTCTGAGAGACATAGTCGGTTGATCGATGCTCCACTGCGCCTATCGCGCTGCCTCACTCAAAGCCAGCATCCCGAAAGCAGATCGGGCTTGAATCGTTGCGGAAGACGGCGCAGCCCAACGCGAGTTCGGTTCTTCCACGCTTCTTCGAGCGAGAGGTCGCGCTGGCCAAAACGGCTCCTGATGCACCGGCGCTTGAGGAATACTGGCCAGACATCGAGGGTCTTGCTGACCGGGAAACAGTGACGGACGAATCCATGCGCTCTCTGCCCCGAAGGGCAGTTTCTTTGACTATGCCGTGGCCCACGTGATCACGACCAACACGCTCAATCGACTGCGCGAACTTTATCGCCAAAGTCGATTCAAAGCGAGAAGATTCCCCCCCATCATCGTCGCGGTCGGGAAGGGCGAACCGGATTTTGTGGAGAACTCATGGGTGGGCTTGAGTGTTGAAATCGGTGAGACATTGCTGTTGGTCAGCAACCCGCGTGCCCGGTGCGTGATGACAACCCTGCCGCAAGCCGATCTGCCACAGGATCACGGCATATTCCGGACGGCAGCGCAGCACAACCAGCCCTTCGTTCCGGCTCTGGGACAGGCGATGCCCAGCGTTGGAGTATACGCGAATGTTTTACGTGCGGGCACCGTTGGTCGGGGCGATCCTGTACGGATGCAACAAGCGGTCGCCGCAGCGTGATGTCTTAGCAGGGTCGCAGCCAGTCAAGACAAGCGCAGACTCTTGAGCGAGGCGCGAGCCGATCCTCGACTGATGTCAGGCACAATGACCAATTCGAGAACCCTGACGTCGGAAAGTTCAACTCGATATTCTTCGACCTCGGCGTATTGTGTCAGGGGGACTAAAATTCCATTGCTGGCGCGCGATTTCTCCAAACGACCGCCCGCCACGACCATCGCAAGACAAACTCTTGGGTACGCTGTGTCGCGGTTTCCTCGAAAACGAGCGAGATGCGTCTGAGTTTTTGCGGTTGATCGAAGCGTAGCCGAATCGTTTGAGTGCCCGGACTGGCTGCACGCTAACCCTGCATTGTTCCTGAGACCAGCGCAGACTCCACCGGATAATCCTTATCTTCGGATGTGACCTCGACCAGGGCTGTACGGTCGAGGTCCAGGCAACCTCCGTCGCAAGGCGAAACATCCTGCGGATTCGCCGAGATTAGCTGCTTGCGCATAAAGACGATTTGCGTCTGGTTGTGCTCGTGATCTCTAAGGGACGCACCAGGCCTGAACTGGAGAAATTGCGCTGCTTTGCCCAATGGATCAAGCGGCAGCGGCGTTCAGGAGATCTCGGGCTTTATGAATCAGCACCGCTGCGTGCTCAGATTTTGAAACCACTTCTGAGATTCCAATTAGCCGGGCTTGTCTCTCTGCGACCTTGTCACCAAATGCGCTGTACATAATCAGCAATACCGTAGGCATCTGCCGTCTCAGAACACGTGCGGCGTCAAAGCCGTTCATCACAGGCATGGAAAGGTCTAGCACGATCAAGTCGGGGTGCAACTCTTGAGCCTTCTTAATTGCGTCTTTTCCGTTCTCTGCTTCTCCGCACACTTCAAAGTCCGCCTCTCGTTTGAACAATTCGCAGAGTGTCAGACGGACATACGCACTGTCATCCACGATCAGCACGGATTTCCGGGCGGTTAGGGTCACGGCGCATCACTCGCGTGCAAGGGCACAGTTTCCAGACGAAACTACGATGCGGAGAAGAACGACAAGGTTTTAGTGAGATTCGATCTGTTCCTTGGTGGCCGCCGAAAAGTCTCCAGAATTGTCCCAACAAAAACACTCTTCGCCGCTGCAAACTGCGAACCGCGTAGCCTCTTTTCAGATTTCGGACTAGGCAGAAGCCTTTCTGGAAGGGAACCGTTCGCTCGGCTTAGCGGATTCGAACGGTGGATGCCAGACGACAGATTTAGGCTGTCGCCCGATGTGGGGGCGAATTGAAATTAAAACGGGAGAAGCTTCGCACTCGCTGTTAAGCGGCGTCTCGGTTCATCGCGCTTGCGTCTGGCGAGCAAATGACATGACGCCATTCCCGCTCGCCCTCATCCAATGCCCTGATCAATTCCTGAACCAGCGAAGTCAGCTTCGTGGAGTCACTCTCGTTTGTCACCGCAAGACAAAGTTCGCGCCAGTCCTTTTGCATGCCGTTAGCCATATTCACCTCCGATATTCCGGTGCGAATGCTACGGGCGTATGGAGCATGTTTGATGCCACTACGTTAAGTGGTTCTGTTATCTGCGGTTCCCAAACACAGTGCGTGTAGTTTTCATCACTTGTTGGCAATTTTGAGGTAAAGGATTCGTTGTATTTACTTGGCTGGTAACAATCCTGTCTCCGTCACGATGCAGAGGACGGCTATGGCGGGTTTGGTTCGCTCATCTTCAACGTCGATCCCTCGAACCAACTATGCCTAGTCACCTCCTCGCGTCAGGACTACTATCAGGTCCTTACGATCCGTTCCCGAACGACATCGAGAACGCGCCCATCGCGGCGAACGGGTTTGCTGCTCAGTACCCCAGCATAAGTCTGCGGGACGGCGACCACGAGTCGGATGCCATCGTCAATTTCTCATGGGTACACACGTTCAATTCAGGGCTCCTATTAACCGTTTAACCGTGTCACCTTTTTCTACCACTACAACCCCGCCAACTACGCACTTGACCGATTTTAGGTCAACTGAACACCTCGGACCCGTCCCGCAGATTCACAGGGGGCGGGCGGGCAAATGACGAAGGCAGCCCCAGCATCCGATTGATCGGTTAGTTCGACAAATTCAAGGAAAAACCCGCACCTTAATTAGGGCCTTTACCGGATTGTGTTCTACGGTCAGCAATGGGATCTTCGCAGCGCAAAGCAACGCATTCCTACGGATTTGCGGATTTTGCAGGCACCGAGAGCTCACGAATAGGAGGAGAGTCCCATGGCTCAACCCATACCCTTGGATTCGATGCATACGAGCGGCCCGATGTCGTCGGCCCGTTCTCATAATGAGTTGACCGCCGAGGTGTTGCACGAGCTAGTCGAGCACCTGCGGCAAAACCGTACTCAATTGCGAGAAGAATGGGCGAGGCGGATCACGGAAGCCCGTCTGCTGACTGCAATGACCAAAGAAGAAATCTTTGCCGAGGCAACCTCCGTTTACGACAACTATGTGGAGGCTCTTGCCACCGGCACGTTCGAAGCATTGCAAGCGTACTCGCGCAACCTGTCCGAGCGCATCATCCCGCGAGGAGTCGAAACGCACGAAGTGGTCGGAATCGTGCTGCTGTTGCGTGACGTGCTGGCGCGCTCGCTGTTTTCCAAGTACCAGGCAGACTTCACCAAGCTCGACCGAATCCTGGACGCGTACGAGCCCGCAGCCAACCGTATCGCCAACACGGTAGCGGTAGGTTTCGTGCAAGAACGGGAGCGCGTCATCCGCCAGCAACAGGAGGCCATTCGGGAACTTTCCACTCCGGTGTTGCAAGTGCGCGAGAGGCTGCTCATTCTCCCCATCATCGGGGTCATCGACCCGCAACGCGCGCGCCAGTTGACCGAGCAGTTGCTGCGAGGCATCCGGACCAATCGCGCCAAAGTTGTCGTCATCGACATCACGGGCGTTGCGGCAATGGACGCCTCGGTGGCCAACCACCTTGTGCAGACGGTGGAGGCGTCACGTTTGCTCGGCGCCACCGTCATCGTTACGGGCCTGTCGCCCGAGATTGCCCAGACGCTGGTCAATATTGGCGTTGACCTGGGCAAGATGAATACCGTTGGCGATCTGCAGGGAGGGATTGAGCAAGCTGAGCGACTCCTGGGCTATAAGGTCGTACCTATGGCAGAAGCCAACTGACCTCTTCAAAGGGAGCCCCGTGGAAGTCCCGATTCTCAAGCAGGGAGACATATTGATCGCCACTGTCCAGGCGGCTCTTACCGACACGGACCTGCTCCAACTCCGACGCGCCCTGGTAGAGAAGGCCGCCAGAGAACGCGCGCGGGCCATCATCATAGACCTCACCGCCATGGACGTGATGGATTCTTTCGCCTCGCGCATCATGCGCGAAACGGCACACATGATCCGGTTGCGAGGCGCAGAGACCGTCATCGTGGGAATTCAGCCCGACGTGGCTTTTGCGATGGTGCAACTGGGACTAACCATGGGAGGAGTCACAACGGCGCTCGACTTGGAAGAAGGTTTGGAGTACTTGCACCGGAAGTTTACGACCATTCTTTAAGCGGTTCGGTGTCGTGGAAAACAACTGGCTGCCGTGGAAAACGAAATCTGCGTCTCGATTGCTTCGGATCAAGATGTCGTCGCGGCTCGCCGGAAGGGTCGCGCGATGGCGCTGGAATCGGGCTTTTCGGCAAGCGATTCGACTCTGCTAGCGACTGCAATCTCGGAACTGGCCCGCAATATTGTGTCGTACGCGGGAAGGGGCGAGATCGTTCTGCGTGCGACTCAGAACTGCGGCCGGCCAGGGGTTACAGTCGTCGCTCGCGATGATGGGCCGGGTATCCCAAGTATTGAACAGGCCCTGCGCGATGGCTATTCGACATCCGGGAGTATCGGTCTGGGACTTCCGGGTGTGCGCCGTTTGGTAGACGAGTTTGAGATTGTCTCGGCTGTCGGGCAGGGTACGACGGTTACGGTTCGAAAATGGAAAGGTTGAGCAAATCGGCAATCGAACTAGGTGTGGCCGGGGTACCTCTGCCCGGCCAGTCCACATGCGGAGATCAGTACGTTTACGAGACGTTTGCAAGTGGGGTTCTTTTAGCCGTCGTGGACGGCATCGGACATGGGCCCGAAGCAGCGGTTGCGGCTGAGGCGGCATGCGTGATTCTGAGGGCGAATGCCGCGGACCCCGTGATCGCGCTTGCGGAGCGTTGCCATAATAGCCTTCGCTTCACGCGTGGTGTCGTGATGAGCCTGGCAGCGTTTGACCTGAAGCATAACCTTCTGACCTGGCTTGGGATCGGGAACGTACAGGGAGTCCTGCGGCGGTGTGAACTGCCAATTGATGCGACGGAGGAACTGCTTCTGCTTCGTGCGGGCGTGGTAGGCAGCCAACTGCCGCCTCTGCGGGCTTCAGTCCTGCCTGTCGTTCCCGGAGACACCCTGATTCTGGCGACCGACGGAGTTCAGAGTGGGTTCGCCCCTGGAATCGCTTTGGCCGAGGCTCCGCCGCGGGCCGCACAGTCGATTCTTGATGGGTACAACAAGGGAACGGACGACGCGCTTGTGCTCGTGGCCCGTTACCAGGGATATCGTACAGATGGGAATCGCGAAATCGACAACTGAGATTGAATCCCTCTACACAGAGGCGCTGGAGCAATATCTGTCCGGAGGCGGGGAGCGTGCTCTGCGTGGGGCATACGAGGTAGGGCGCTTGGCTTTGACCAGCGAGGTCGGACTTCTGGATCTAGCCGGGCTTCATCACTCCGCCCTTAGCAAAGTTCTGAGCGGCGTTCCCGGACAGGGTGACATACCGGCCCGATTCGCCGAGGCGTCGCAATTCCTTGCCGAAAGCCTCTCCCCTTACGAGATGGCATACAGGGGGTATCGCGATGCCGTTGCTGGCTTGCGCCGGGTGAACGAGACCCTGGAACAGGAAGTCAAGCGAATCGCCCACGCGGTTCACGATGAGGCGGGACAGATCCTGGTGGTCGTGCACCTGGCCATTGCAGAGATCTCACGGGAACTGCCACCGTCCATGCAAGGGAAAATCAAGGATGTCACCAGGCTTCTGAGGCAAGTCGAGGAGCAGTTGCGGACGCTTTCGCACGAACTCCGTCCCACGATTTTGGACGACTTGGGGCTAGTTCCAGCCGTCCGCTTCCTGACCGACGGAGCCTCCAAACGCTTTGGCCTTTCGATCCAGGTGGATGCCAGCCTCGATGGCAGGCTTATGCCAGCGGTCGAAACCGCTCTCTACAGGATTGTCCAGGAGGCTCTGAACAACGTTGCCAAGCATTCCCAGGCAAGAAATGTATGGATTCAATTGGACGAGCGCGCGAAAAAAATTGTGTGTTCCATCCGTGACAACGGGGTGGGGTTTTATGCCCAAGTTCGCCTCAAGGAACCTGGGAAGAAGGGCTTGGGACTGATCGGAATACAAGAACGGCTGAGTGCGCTCGGCGGAACACTGCAAATTGAGTCAGAACCAGGCAGGGGAACTCAGTTACTTATTACGGTTCCCAGGGAGGATTCACATGCCAATTCGAGTAGTGCTTGCCGATGACCATGTCCTCGTGAGGCAAAGCTTGAAGTCGTTTCTGGAGAGGGAAGGCATCGAGGTAGCGGGCGAGGCCTCAGATGGCCAGGAACTGCTCGGCGTGGCTGCGACCGTACGTCCAGATGTGGCCGTGGTGGATATCAGCATGCCACTGATGAATGGGTTGGAAGCCTCGGGAAACTTGCGCCGGTCGTCTCCTCAAACGAGGACCATCCTCCTGACACGTCACGACGAAGATCAGTACGTCACCGAAGCGCTCCGCTCCGGAATCAAAGGGTACGTTCTTAAGAATCAGGCAGCCACGGACTTAGTGCACGCCATTCGTCAGGTATGCCGTGGCGGCTTCTATCTGAGCCCCAGCATTTCCCACACGGTGGTCGAAGCCTTTCTCTCAAAAACGGCGCAGCCGCCCGATCCTCTGACCTCTCGAGAGCGACAAGTCCTTCAGTTGATCAGCGAAGGAAAGTCCACCAGGGACGTGGCAACCCTGCTGGGCATCAGTGCGAAAACCGCTGAGTCCCACCGTTCTCGACTCATGCGCAAACTCGACATCCATGAAACTGCGAGCCTGGTCCGCTACGCGATTCGCAGAGGATTGATCCAACCCTGAGCTGATCCATCGAAGGTCGCAACTATGCCACAACAAAGAGCCGGCCCCTTCGGGCCGGCTTTTCCATTCCAGGACGGCGTGGCGGTCGGACTGATCCGCAAATTTGTTTACTCCTCACCTCCAGTCCCCCCGTCGAGAGCCTTCTGCTGGCGTCGGCTTCGACTGGAACTTCCTGTCTTCAAGCTGCAGTAAATAGACTCTTCCTTCCCTGCTCTAAGTGAGAGGTTTTAAGTCCCGCGAAATCCTCCAGCCTTTTCCCCCTCTGGGGTCTGAGGCTTTAAGTGCTCAGCCTAAGAGAGTTGTATCGTCCGTTCGGAGCGCCCTCCTACCAGGAACTACTCAGTGCAACTACAGAGTTGTACTTAGGTGATCTACAGTATTTTGCGGTGTGGGCTACTGTGAATCCAGTAGGAAAATATTTGCATTGCTCATTCAACCCATGCGTGAACCTGGGGCCCTATAGGAGGAAGTTGTCGTGAAGCAATACTTGTCCGTAAGGCTCTCGCTGTTTTTCTTGTCCCTATCTCTTTCGGCATTTTCTGTGTTTCCCTCCACTGCCACTGCTATCACAAACCGGTACATTGGTGTCAGGGGGGTGGATAGCGGGAGTTGCACGAACGTGGCGTTTCCCTGCCGCACGTTCAACTATGTCGATCGCCAAGCCGGGTCCGGCGACGTGGTGCATGTCTTACCCGGCACCTACAACCTGACCACCTCGA